>Ga0222719_10001892_pt1:7500-19674 | contig 19674 bp, 14 predicted proteins | sample C33_34DmetaG_FD_165039 | JGI IMG/M metagenome (GOLD analysis project Ga0222719, IMG submission 165039) | Estuarine water microbial communities from San Francisco Bay, California, United States - C33_34D | ecosystem: Environmental > Aquatic > Marine > Unclassified | place: USA... | reverse complement strand
TGATTATGCTCTTGATGACCGGCATAAGCTGCTATAGGCAACATAAGTGCTGATGCTAGTAGTAAAGTTTTCAATGTAGTTTTCATGATTTTCTCCTTTTGGTTAAAAATTAATGCGCGTGATCATGACCATCGTGTTTTTGATTCGTTTCTTTTGGACTTCCATGACCTTTACCATCTGCATGTTCATGGTCGTCATGACCTCCGGCATTGCTTGGCATTGACATCACGCCCATGCCATAGCGATAAACAAGCTCCCCACCTTTGAAAGCGGTTGTTGTTAGTAAGCAGGTGGCAATAACCAGAACGGCTAAAAAAGCCATACTGACCTTTTCTTTATTGAAAGTTTTAAAAGACCATAGTGTGATCAGAGCAAAGAGCGCGGCTGTACCAAACGCCCAATTCCGGTGATCAGTCATTGCCATATGAGAGGGTGCATCGTGATTGACGGTATTATAAGCGTATAAACCGGCTACAATGGTGGCAATAGTCACCAGCGCACCAGCCATAAATTGATATGCGCTGTTTTAAGAACGGTTTTTGACCATTCTCTTTTTCCGGCAACTGCTCCTAAAATAAACAATCCGGTGGCTGTACTAAACAATGCCACGGTAAAATGGACAAAGATAGGATGCCAGTTAGGGATAATCTCAACGATCATTTTGTATCTCCTTGATTTAAGTTTTTGAAATGTCTGCCTTCCCAGAGGTAATAAACGACGGGAATAACAATGAGAGTGAGGATGGTGGTGCTGGTCATACCACCAAGCATGGGGAGTGCAATACGGCGCATCACATCCGAGCCAAGCCCTTCGGTGATAAAGATCGGGGCAAGACCAACAAATATGGTCAGCACCGTCATTAATTTTGGTCGCACCCTGAGAACGGCACCATGCACAATGGCATCAAACAGTTCTTTTTGATCTTTCGGTGGATGCTGGCGCACTTGCTGATCGATATATAAGAGCATCACCACAGCGGTTTCTGCGGCAATACCGCCTAGCGCGATAAAACCAACACCGACAGCTACCGAGAAGTTATATCCTGCCAGATATAAAGCCCATACACCGCCGATTAAACCAAATGGCAATGATAACATCACCATCAATGTGCGATCCAATCTGCCAAAATGCAACATTAACAACACAAATATAATCATGATGGCGGATGGCACAGCAATTCGCATACGGGCTTCAGCTTCAAGCATTTGCTCAAATTGCCCTGACCATTCAACCGCATAACCGGCTGGCAGTTTGACCTTATCAGCAACAATTTTTTGTGCATCATCAACATATGAGCCGATATCCCGATCCGCGATATCAACGAATACCCAACCGGTAAGCCTTGCATTTTCCGACTTAATCATTGGTGGGCCTTCAACAAATTCAATGTTGGCAAGCTCACCTAGCGGAATATGCTGACCTAGCGGTGTTGGCACTAAAATATTGGCAAGATCTTCTGGATGCTCACGGAAAGGCCGTTCATAGCGTAGCATGATATTGTAACGCTCACGCCCTTGTACGGATTCTGATATTCTCATACCACCAAGCGTAGTTTGTATTACCTGCTGGAACATACCAAGGTCGATATTCTGTCGTGCCAGCTCATCCCGATCTGGTGTGATTTCCAGATATTTCCCGCCAATCACACGATCTGCAAAGGCTGAACGTGTACCTTCCACGTCTTTCACGGCTGCTTCCACATCCAGCGCAATACGGCTGATTTCATTAAGATCTGCACCGGATATTTTGATACCCACCGGTGTACGAATACCCGTTGAGATCATATCCATACGGATTTTGATCGGATAGCCCCAGCTATTGACCAAGCCTGGAAGCTTAACAGCTTGATCCAGTTCTTTAATGATGTTCTCAACCGTTATACCTTTACGCCACTCTTCTTTGGGTTTGAGCTTAATCCAGCTTTCAATCATCGAAATCGGTGCAGGATCTGTTGCTGTATCTGCACGACCAACCTTACCAAACACATGATGGACTTCCGGTACGGTTTTAATCAGTCGATTGGTTTGCGACAGAATTTCCTTGGATTTGGTAATCGATACACCAGGCAAAGTGGTTGGCATATAAAGCAACTCACCTTCATATAAAGCCGGCATAAACTCCGAACCGGTACGCGATAAAGGGATTGCCATGCTGACAAGCAATGCACCGGCAACAGCGATGGTGACGAATTTACGGTGTAATGCTACATTCAATATCGGCTTGTAGATATGAACAAACCAACGATTAATTGGATTGTCTTCCTCACGCTTGATCTTACCGCGCACTAGCCACAGCATCAGCACTGGTACAACCGTTACTGACAAAATGGAAGCAAAAGCCATCGCATAGGTTTTGGTAAAGGCCAATGGTGAGAATAAGCGGAAAGATTGGCCTGTAAGTGCAAATACCGGCAAGAACGATACGGTAATAATCAGCAATGAGAAAAACAGTCCTGGCCCGACTTCTTTTGCCGATAACAATATAGCTGCACGTTTTTCTTCTGCGCTGGCGTCTTCTGCCATTTCCGAAAGTTTACGGTGTGCATTTTCAACCATCACAATGGAAGCATCCACCATCGCACCAATGGCAATAGCAATCCCGCCCAGTGACATGATATTAGCGGTAATGCCTTGCATGGACATCACGATAAAGGCGGCTAAAACGCCCAAAGGTAATGTAATGATTGCAACAAACGCGGATCTGGCATGAAGTAAGAAAATCAAACATACCAGCCCTACAACAATGGCTTCTTCAATCAATTTTTTTGTAAGGTAATCAACAGCCCCTTCAATAAGGGGAGCACGATCATAAACTGTTTCAATTTCAACGCCTTCGGGCAGACCTTGTTTTAATTCTTCCAGCTTTTCTTTTACGCCCTCAATAACCGTTAAGGCATTTTCGCCGGAGCGCATCACAATAACGCCACCGACAACTTCACCTTCACCGTTAAGTTCTACAATGCCACGGCGTAGCTCTGGGCCTTCGATAACTCGCGCAACATCAGATAAAACAACAGGTGTGCCACCTTTGGCATAAACCACCACTTTTTTTAGTTCTTCTAAATCCGTGATATAGCCTTTGGAACGGATCATCAGTTCCATTTCACCTTGCTCAATCACACGTCCGCCAACCTCTTTACTTGCGGCCTGTACAGCCTTGGTAATGCGGTATAGCGGAACGTCATAGGCACGAAGCCGGTTAGGATCGACCAACACTTGATATTCTTTGACAAATCCGCCGACAGAAGCGACTTCTGATACACCCTCAACAGTGGCAAGCTCAAACTTTAAGAACCAATCTTGTAAGGTTCTAAGGTAGGCCAGATCATATTTACCGGTTCTATCTACCACTGCATATTGATACACCCAGCCAACACCGGTAGCATCTGGTCCAATCTGCGGTGTCGCATTTTGCGGTAAATCACCTTGAACTTTAGATAAAGCTTCTACAACACGGCTTCGCGCCCAATATTGATCGATATCATCTTCAAAAATGATATAGACGAAGGACGTACCGAACATGGAGAACCCACGTACATCTTTGGTTTTTGGTAAACCAAGCATGGTCGTGGATAGTGGATATGTTACTAGATCTTCAACAATTTGCGGTGATTGCCCTGGAAAATCAGTACGGATAATCACTTGCGTATCTGACAAATCAGGAATGGCATCTAGCGGCGTGTTTTTTACTGCCATCCAGCCGGAAATCAGCAAAGTAATCATGCCAACAATGACAAGAAGCTGGTTTCTTACAGACCATTCAATGACCTTGGCTACGCCAGATTGCGTTGGATCATGGCTTAAATGATTAGTGTCCTGCATGTGCGCCTCCCACTGGTGCTGTTACGGTTGGAGCTTCTGCATTCACTTCATCGGGCAATTCTACTTCTACTGCGTGACCATCCCCATAAGGATGCGCCATTTCATCGCCTAATTGTAACCAGTAATAACTTGTGCCGTGATCAAGATAGAGTTTTACACCTTTATCTTTATAGTGTTTCGGCTTTCCTTCTGTGATCCACGGTTTTAAGGCCGTCACCAATTCAGCTAACGCTTCTTTACGCTCTTGATCGGTTATTGCTTCATTGGCACTCATCAGTGCTTTTTCAGCATCTTGCAGAATAAATTTCAGCTTCGTGCCTCGGAATTTTGGCAATAAATGATCATTGAGTTTGAGTGCCGGCATCAGCATTTTTGCATCCGGCTCAAAATCATTAGTTTGCGCGTCATGCAGGTATAATGCAGCATCAACCAAATGATCGATCATGGCTTGCTGATCTTTGGTAACATCCAGTAGGGCAAGTGGTGTTTGTGCCTTTTGCAGTTTACGGAAGGATTCACGTAATGAGCTTTCAGAATCGATCATAAATTGGCTACTAACGACAACCCTCTCACCATCTTCCAAACCTCTGGTGATTTCGGTGCGGCCTTTATTATGAATACCTATTTGAACTGCTTGCGGCTGAAATTTTCCACCACCTAGTGCAACTACTACAAAATCACCCTCGCTGCTTTTTAAAATAGCCTCGGATGGGATGCTTAAGCGTTTATCGATATTGGTTTCAAAATTAACATTCGCATATGCGCCTGGCTTTAAGGCAGCATCGGCATTATCTAATACCAACCGAACTTGTCCGGTTCTGCTATTTTCATCGATAGTGGGGTAAATGTAATCAATTCGTGCCGTGCGTTCGATATTACCCAAATTAGGGAATGTCACAGTCGCTTTACTGTCTTTGGCTAAAAACTGTAAATCTTTCTCTGCAACACTAACATCAATCCACACGCTGCTGTAATCCTGAATGGTAGCGATCTGCATTCCAGGCTTCACATAGCTACCTTGATTGACCATCAAGTGACTAACGATTCCATCGGTTTCTGCATAAAACGGTAAACGCTCCAGTTTTTTACGGCTTGACCGTATTTCAGCGATAGCCTTTTTGCTCGCTCCCAGAGATTGAAGACGTTTGGCACTTGAATTAATGCGTCCTTTCACACCGGTTGCGATGGCGGCAATATAATCCTGTTGTGCTGAAATCAGGTCAGGACTATAAAGCGTAAAGAGTAAATCGCCTTTTTTGACTTCATCGCCTACGGCGGTGATTTCAAGGTCTTCTACCCAACCGGCTACGCGGCCTGAAATTGCATGTGTCAAGCGTACATTTTCTGCAACAAGACCGTAACTTCTGACATTTGTGCCAAAGCTGGCTATAGCAACATTTTCAGTCCGCACACCCATATTTTGAATGGTTTCCGGCGCGATTGTTACAGATTTACGGCTTGTACCATTATGTGCGCTGTGATCCTCATGTTCGGATTCTTCATCACCCTCAACCGGTACTAAGTCCATGCCACAAATCGGGCATGTTCCCATTTCTGTGGCAATATAGTGCGGATGCATTGGACATGTGTATTTTTCACCTTCTGCAAATGCAGGGCTAATAGTAAACGCCAATAACACTAAGCATATTCTAATCATTTTCATTTTGACCTCCTATAATGTGGCTATTAAATTGCGCAGATAAGCGCACATGTCTGCTGCGCATTGAGGCAAGCTGTGAGGCTATGGTCAACTCATCAATTTGTGCATCGAGAACAGTTTCAAGCGGTGCATTGCCGGATTCATAATTCCGGTTAGCTGCTTTGGCCATTTGCTTGAGCGACGCTCTTTTTTCTTTCAGAAGGTCAATATTATCTAGGGCAATATCACGCTCTGCTTTTAATGCTGACATGCGTTTAATCCATTCACGTCTGGTATCGTCATACGCAAATTCGGCGCTGCGCTTTCCGGCTTGCGCTGCCCGTAACTTGGGCTTTTGGTTGGATTCGTACCAAAGGGGAATAGAGATGGTCGCCTGAATGCTGAACCAGTCATCACCGGAAAAATTACTGCTATCTTCACGCTGTTTGTAAATGGCTTGAATACCGTAATTTGGATCAAAGGCAGCATCGGCAGCGTCAACATCCTTACTAGCCACATTGATATCTTCACCGGCAATGGCTACAGGATACAAGACAGACTCTTCACGCTGCCACACCATATTTTCTATGGCTGGCAATTCAACGTCCGGCACTTCACCAACAAGGCGAATAAGTTCTTCTTCAATGGTGATGCGTTCGGCCTTGAGATCATTTAAGCGTTGCTCAACTTCTGTACGCTCCACATCAATTTCTGAAAAACGGCCATAAACTGGATTACCCGCTTCAAGTTGACCCTTTAAGTCATCTTCCATCGACCGATAATAACCAAGCTGTTTTTTCGCCAATTTTTCTAGTGTTTTGACCTTATCCAGTTCAGTTAGCTGGCTTATCAAAATAGCTTCTAAGCGTTTTTGCGTATAGTCAGCTATTAATTGCTGGCGTTTTGACAACATTTCTTGCTTACCGGATCTGGCTTTGCGAAGTGAATAGCTCGGTATTTGCTGCTTAAATCCCAAAACTTTTGATGTAGGCAAAAACCGATCAAACGCCGGATCGTTTATCGGCACATTATCTACACCGATGATCACTTGCGGATCAGGCAAGCCCATTTCACCATCTGCAAGTTCGTTAAAACGGACGCTTTGCTCTAAAATTTGTGTTACTTGGGGATGCTCTGCCAGCTTTGATACATAAGTATCTAACGTTTCAGCTTTTGCTTGTGCTACCCCCATGGACATGGCTAAAATTGCCACTGCCCAAAGGCGGTTAATATTCATGGTTTTCTCCTAGTTTGTTTGCGGATTTTAGTGCCTTAAAGACACACCAATCCTGTTGGGAGACACACTAAGGGTGTCAACAGATCTAGGAGTTACGTTTGGGAGGGTAATCGATACCGTAAGGGAATGCTGATGCGTTCACATCATCATATGAGGGGTGAAGCAAGTCTTTAGAAAAGAAGTCGCTTACGGCTTTATTATCACGGAGTGAAGCTTGCGTAGGAACTTTGCAGTGTCCGCATGAGCATTTGTTACACTCGGTTGATTTGTTTTGATCTTGATCGGCCTGATTATTAGCCTGTTTAATATCCACACTGTTTTCATCTACATCGGCTTTTTCCATTTCATGACATGGAATCTTTTTATCCATCATTTCAGCATGTGACATTTCGCTCTGCGCCATTTCAGCACAATCACATAGAGCCATAGCCGCAGCAGCGTATGCGTTCGTTGTGAACGCTACCACTAAAAGGACTAGAACTATGTTTTTCAAAATCTTCATACTACCATTCTAACATATGGATATTAAAAGTCTATTTAATTCATTATTCGTATTTAAAGCCAAATGGCTACTAGTTTATTTACATGCCATATATATTTATGAGCCATGCCACAAATAAAACTTGCGGTACTGTTATCAAAGGCAAGAATAACGCCAGCTTCCAACTCTTAGCTGTATCCTTTAAAATCATTATTTCTGTATAATCTGTCGCTACACCTGCCATAAGAAAGGCAAAGCCATTTCCCGGGGCTTTGGCACGTGTCAAAATATCTGCTGCAATGGGCGTTGAGCCTTCAGAGCAAACTTCTAAGACCGTAGCAACAAAAACTGTGATTAAGAGGCCAATGAATGTCGGGCCAAAGAATTGCTCAAACTGTGACGGGTCAAGCGCCGCGCGCAATACAGCTGCCAATAAAATCCCAAACAACAACCAGCGCACAACCATTTTTGAGTCTTTGATGCTACTCACTGCCATTTCTTTAAAGAATTTCACATCAAATTTTGTGCTTTTTAGGCGTATTTTAGCCTCTTGCCAAAATTTAAAATCTTCAGGCAATGAAACATTATTATGATTTGTTGGTAAAACTTTTCCTGCAACTAAGCGGTCAAATATCCAGCCAGTAACAAGCGCAATGACCATGGACAGAATAATGAAAGAAAGTGTCCATTTAAAGCCAATCAATCCAATTAAGATCAGTGTTAACGAAAATGAATTCCATGGACTTGCCAAAAGAAAAGCAATCACCTGACCAGCGCTTGCGCCACGCTCATATAGTTTTGTTGCAACCATCAAAATGCCGTGAGAACATAAATCGAGAAGAACACCAGCGCCTGTTGCACGAAAAAGACCTGATGCCGTACCACCTTTGCCTAACATGGACATGATAAACTCTCGCGGAATTTTGGAGAGAACACCCACAAAAACAGCGCCTATAACAACGCCCCACCACATAGCATACACCATATGATGTGCCGTATGCGCCATTATCTCTAACCATGGATAATTTGCGAGCTCACTTGGAAAGAAAGCTCCCAAAGCAAAAAGGCAAGCAACGCTAGTCAATGAACCCCAAAAGAGAACGTCAAAGCGCTTTTTGGAATGAGCGTGTTTTGCCCCTTCTTCGGCATGGCAACAACTTGGTTTTCTTGTCATAGCAAGACTCCTTATTCGTACTTTTTAAGGAGCGTTAAAATTTCCTCAATCTTGTCACTTTGCTCACTAGTGTCACAGCGACTCGCTTTATTGAGGCAAGATTTCATATGAGTCTCTAAAACAGAAAGCTCGACCGCTTTCAAAGCGCTGCGGGCTGCCCGTATTTGCGTCATAATGTCCACGCAATATTTTTCTTCATCAATCATGCGCTTAACGGCCTCAACTTGCCCAGATACGCGATTTAATTTTCCTAAGTGTTCTTTATGTGATGGATGCATGTTTTAACCTATGTTCAATATACCCTATATAAGTATATACCCCTACAGGGTATATTGTCAAATATAAAGTTACAATTTCATCTATTTTCAATTATTTTCTATCATCATAACTTTGAAGGACAGTTTATTATGCCCAATGACGACATTATGACGGTTAAAGAACTCGCTGATTATCTGAAGATTGCTGAGAAAACAGCATATCGCTTTGGCACTTAGTCCAGCGAAAACTCTCTATTTCTTCAGGTCTGCGAAGGGGTTAAAAAACGACGATAAAAAATACGATTTTTTCTAAGTTTTTTGGTGAGGCGGTTATCACATTCGAAATGAGTTCAATTCAAAATCGCCCAAACCATCATAAAACAAGGGTTTTTGAGCTGTTGGTTATTTAAAGAAAAGCCGACAGGTTTTGAGACTATTACCACTATTTCATGAAAAAGATGGTGTTTTGAGGGGAGTGTGTTGCCTGAGCTTGTGAACAGCTATGATCTGAAAACGGCGCAGAAACTTGGGTTTTAGGCACAAAAAAACCGTCCCTAACTGGCGTTAGAACGGTTCGTAAGTAGTAAATTGGTTGCGGGGGTAGGATTTGAACCTACGACCTTCAGGTTATGAGCCTGACGAGCTACCGGGCTGCTCCACCCCGCGTTAATAAGTTTCATTCCTACTTATACTGATAAATTGCTATAGAAGTTAATTTTCACGGTATTAAGAAGACCTGGCAACGACCTACTCTTCCACACCTTAAGATGAAGTACCATCGGCGCTGAGGATTTTCACTACCGAGTTCGGAATGGGATCGGGTGCAGCCCCCTCGCTATAATCACCAAGTCATCATAATACCGTAAAGTTAATATACATACTTACTAAACATACAGAGTAATTACTGTACATGGGTTAAACTAAAGCCGATCGAGTTATTAGTACCAGTTAGCTTCACACATTACTGCGCTTCCACACCTGGCCTATCAACGTGGTAGTCTTCCACGACTCTCAAGGGATATCTAGTCTCGAGGAAGGCTTCCCGCTTAGATGCTTTCAGCGGTTATCCCTTCCGTACTTAGCTACCCAGCGATGCTTCTGGCGAAACAACTGGTACACCAGAGGTACGTCCATCCCGGTCCTCTCGTACTAGGGACAGCTCCTCTCAAATATCCTACACGCATGGCAGATAGGGACCGAACTGTCTCACGACGTTCTAAACCCAGCTCACGTACCACTTTAATCGGCGAACAGCCGAACCCTTGGGACCTGCTACAGCCCCAGGATGTGATGAGCCGACATCGAGGTGCCAAACACTACCGTCGATATGAACTCTTGGGTAGTATCAGCCTGTTATCCCCGGCGTACCTTTTATCCGTTGAGCGATGGCCCTTCCACGCGGGACCACCGGATCACTATGACCGACTTTCGTCTCTGCTCGAGTTGTCACTCTCGCAGTCAGGCAGGCTTTTGCCATTGCACTCCACAGCTGATTTCCGACCAGCTTGAGCCTACCTTCGCGCGCCTCCGTTACTCTTTGGGAGGCGACCGCCCCAGTCAAACTACCCACCATACAGGGTCCCGGATCCGGATAACGGATCTCGGTTAGATATCAGAAGCAAAAAGGGCGGTATTTCAAGGTTGCCTCCATGCCAGCTGGCGCTGACACTTCAAAGGCTCCCGCCTATCCTACACGTTCAACATCTAATACCACTGTAAAGTTGTAGTAAAGGTGCACGGGGTCTTTCCGTCTGACCACGCGTACTCCGCATCTTCACGGAGAATTCAGTTTCGCTGAGTCGATGTTGGAGACAGTGGGGAAGTCGTTGCGCCATTCGTGCGGGTCGGAACTTACCCGACAAGGAATTTCGCTACCTTAGGACCGTTATAGTTACGGCCGCCGTTTACCGGGGCTTCAATTCAAAGCTTGCACTCCTCCTCTTAACCTTCCGGCACCGGGCAGGCGTCAGACCCTATACGTCCTCTTACGAGTTTGCAGAGTCCTGTGTTTTTAGTAAACAGTCGCCACCCCCTATTCTGTGCCACCCTCTCCTGGTTGCCCAAGAGTGGGTCCCCCTTCTCCCGAAGTTACGGGGGCATTTTGCCGAGTTCCTTCAACATCGTTCTCTCAAGCGCCTAGGTATTCTCTACCAATCCACCTGTGTCGGTTTAGAGTACGGTCTATAAGCTGGAGTTATTTCCTGGAACACCTTCACTGCAAGAACAATCCAATAAGTTCTTACAATTTACGGCATTCGTCACTTCCAGCAGGCCCAGGAATATTAACCTGGTTCCCATCGACTACGGCTTTCGCCCTCGCCTTAGGGGCCGGCTCACCCTGCGCAGATTAGCTTTACGCAGGAACCCTTGGATTTTCGGCGACAGTGTCTCTCACACTGTTTATCGCTACTCGTGTCAGCATTCTCACTTCCGATACCTCCAGGCTACCTCGCGGTAACCCTTCACTGGCTTACGGAACGCTCCGCTACCATGTGAAATAAATCACATCCGCAGCTTCGGTGCATGGCTTTAGCCCCGATACATCTTCGGCGCAAGAAATCTTAATTAGACCAGTGAGCTGTTACGCTATCTTTAAAGGATGGCTGCTTCTAAGCCAACCTCCTGGCTGTTTTGGACTTCTCACATCCTTTGCCACTTAGCCATGACTTGGGGACCTTAGCTGGCGGTCTGGGCTGTTTCCCTTTCGACATTGGACCTTAGCACCCAATGTCTGTCTGCTGTGCTGCACTCATCGGTATTCGGAGTTTGGTTAGGTTTGGTAAGGATTAGCTCCCCCCTAGCCCATCCAGTGCTCTACCCCCGATGGTGATACACAACGCACTACCTAAATAGTTTTCGCGGAGAACCAGCTATCTCCGGGTTTGATTGGCCTTTCACCCCTAGCAACAAGTCATCCCCGTCTTTTTCAACAGACGTGGGTTCGGTCCTCCAGTGCGTGTTACCGCACCTTCAACCTGCTCATAGCTAGATCACCCGGTTTCGGGTCTACTCCAAGCAACTAAATCGCCCTATTAAGACTCGCTTTCGCTGCGCCTACACCTAACGGTTTAAGCTTGCTGCGTAGAGTAACTCGCTGACCCATTATACAAAAGGTACGCCGTCACCTCTCAAGGAGGCTTCGACTGCTTGTAGGCATTCGGTTTCAGGTTCTGTTTCACTCCCCTAATAGGGGTACTTTTCACCTTTCCCTCACGGTACTAGTTCGCTATCGGTGACAAAGGAGTACTTAGGCTTGGAGGGTGGTCCCCCCAGGTTCAGACAGGATTTCACGTGTCCCGCCCTACTCGAGCTTTTATTAAGTGATGTACGCATACGGGGCTGTCACCCACTATAGCCTGCCTTTCCAGACAGTTCTGCTTTCACTTTATAAAAGACTGGCCTGATCCGCGTTCGCTCGCCACTACTAACGGAGTCTCGGTTGATGTCCTTTCCTCCGGCTACTAAGATGTTTCAATTCGCCGGGTTTGCCTTACATAACTATGTATTCATTATGTAATACGGCCGAAGCCGTGGGTTTCCCCATTCGGAAATCCCCGGGTAAAAG
>Ga0222719_10001892_pt1:0-5000 | contig 19674 bp, 14 predicted proteins | sample C33_34DmetaG_FD_165039 | JGI IMG/M metagenome (GOLD analysis project Ga0222719, IMG submission 165039) | Estuarine water microbial communities from San Francisco Bay, California, United States - C33_34D | ecosystem: Environmental > Aquatic > Marine > Unclassified | place: USA: California... | reverse complement strand
TGTCAAAGGTATTTTTCATTTTTTTTTAAAAAAAATTATAATTTAATAAAAAATTAATAATAATTATTGTTTTTCTGGGCTTTATGCTAGGTTAAACAATCAAATATAATTGAAATAATTACAATATTTTATCTCAAATATTAATAAATTGTAATTTTACTTAATATAAAAAGTAATTTATTATCCTTTTTTTATAAATTTATATTATATAAATAAAAGTGTTTAATTTAGTTAACAAAAAAAAACAGTTTAATTTAACATAGGCGTCATAGAATAATGAAAAATATTAAAATACTAATAGCTACTATTTTCACACTTATATTTTCAATAAATATTAATGCAGCTGATATAAAGCTAGCGGTCCTAAAGTACGGAACAGTTAACTGGGAGCTTAATGTCATTAAAGAACATAAACTTGATGAAAAATATAATATAGATATAGATGTGACTTATTTAACCAATAAAAATGCATCAGCTATTGCACTTATGTCAAATGCAGTAGACATGATAGTAACAGATTGGGTTTGGGTAAGTAGACAAAGAGATAAAGGTAAAGATTTTTCTCTTATACCCTATTCAACTGCAGCAGGAGCTATTATGGTTCCCCAAAGTAGCACTATAAATAATGTTGAAGATTTAAAAAATGCACAAATAGGAATTGCTGGAGGAAGTATAGATAAAAGTTGGATTTTAATTAGAGCATATACAATGAAAGTGCATGGATATGACCTAGCAAAGTATATAGAGGCAGCATATGCCGCTCCTCCACTTATTAATGGAATGGCTAGTAATGGAGAATTAGATGGTGCTTTAAATTATTGGAATTATACAGCAAGACTGAAAGCTTTAAATTTTAAAAATATAATTTCAGTGGAAGAAATACTGCCTGAAATAGGTATCGGCGATTCCCTTCCTTTAATAGGTTATGTATTTAGTGAAAAATGGGCAAAAAATAATGAAGAAGCTATTGAAGGTTTTATAGCTGCTTCAAATGAAGCTAGAGATATATTAAAAAATAATGATGCAGAATGGGAAAGAATTAAAAAGATTACTGGGGCTAAAAATACCGAAACTTTAATTGCTTTACGTGATGGCTTCAGAGAAGGTATTCCTGAAGAAAATTTTTTGAGTTATAAGAGCTCTATTGAAAAAGCATTTAAAATATTGGCTGAAATTGGTGGTAAAGAATTAGTTGGTAACAACAAACAGCTGTCAGATGGGGTAATTTGGTCTAAATAATGTCTAATAAAATTAAATATTTGAGTATTAACCATCCAATTAATATAAGGATTTTTTCCTTTATGCTTTTACTATTGGTTTGGCAAATTACTTCACTAATAATACAAAGTGACGTACTTCCTTCACCACAAATTGTATTAAATATATTTTTAGATGAAATAATTAATGGAGAAATGTTATATCATTTGGGCATTACTCTATGGAGAGTTATTTTAGCATTTACTATCGCAATGCTCTTAGGAACTGGGCTAGGTATCGCCATGGGAGCTAAAAAAAACGTTAATATAATGTTGGATGGTTGGCATATTTTACTCTTAAATACTCCTGCCCTAGTAATTATAATTTTATGCTATGTCTGGTTTGGCTTAAATGAAATAGCAGCAATTACTGCAGTGGCATTAAATAAAATACCTAATGTACTCGTAACTATTAGAGAAGGTACTAGGGCTATTGATAGAAAAATATTACAGGTAGCTGATGTCTTTAAAGTAAGCTACAAAAAAAAATTTATTAGTTTTTTCCTTCCGCAATTGTATCCTTTTATTATGGCTGCCGCTAGGGGAGGTATTTCATTAATTTGGAAAATTGTTTTAGTAGTTGAGCTTTTAGGTCGAAGTGATGGAATTGGTTTTAAATTAAATGAATTTTTTAATTTGTTCGATATAGCTTCTATTTTTGCTTATACATTATCTTTTGTGGCTGTAATGATATTTGTCGAATATGCAATTATTAGCCCAATTGAAAGGAGGTTAAATAAATGGAGAACAATATAGAAAGTCCGTTAAATATGCCTCATAACCTGATAGTAAATATTTTGGAAAAAAGTTACGATAATAAAAATCAATCTGTTCAGAACAGCGCTATTAAAAATATGAAATTTGACGTACCGCAAGGACAATTTTGCTGTTTAGTTGGTCCCTCAGGTTGTGGTAAAACAACATTGTTAAATTTATTATCAGGCCTTGATCAAAATTTAAATGGAATTATTAAGTACCAAGATGGGTCTATTCCTAAAGATTGGCCTATAGGGTATATGTTTCAAGAACCTAGATTAATGCCTTGGTTATCTGTAAAACAGAATGTAACAATAGTCACAGAACAAACTTCTGCAGAAATTGAACTCAGTGAAAGCCTTATTAATGAAATGGGGTTAAGTAAGTACATGAATGCTTTTCCTTCTGAATTATCTGGAGGCATGCAAAGAAGAGTAGCTATTGCTCGAGCCTTTGTTAATAAACCTAAAATATTACTGTTAGATGAACCTTTTATTTCTCTTGACGAAACAGTAGGAAATCTTCTTAGGCAGATGTTATTAAAATTGTGGGAACAGCAAAAAACTACTGTAATATTTGTAACTCATGATTTAAGAGAAGCAATTTATTTAAGCGACCGAATACTTTTTCTATCTAAAGGGCCCTCAAAAGTTATTCATGACTTTAAGATAGACATAAGTAGACCTCGAGAATTAAATGATAAAAAACTAGATTCTTTAAGAAATAAACTAATTAGTAACCACCCAGAAATATTATCTGGAAAAATATAGTAGAAAGAGGCGCGTATATAATGGAAAATATTATATTAGACATAAAAACATTATCCAAATCATATGGTCAAATTAAAGCATTAAATGAAGTTACTTTTTCATTATCAGAAGGTGAATATGCTTCGCTACTAGGACCTAACGGTGCCGGTAAAACGACCTTATTTCAAATTCTTACTGGTTTATTTGTCTCTGATAAAGGTGAGGTATTTGTAAATAACTCAAATATGAGAAGTCATGCGATAAAAGCTCTAGCTCATATTGGAGTAGTATTCCAACAAATAACACTTGACCTAGATTTATCAGTGCTAGAAAATTTAAAATTTCATAGTAACCTTCATGGAATAAATGATAAAGATTTTAAAGAAAGGGTCATAGAAGAATTAGACCAAGTCAATTTATCTGAACGTATTAATGATAAAGTTAGATCCTTATCTGGAGGACAAAAAAGAAGAGTTGAACTCGCAAGATCTTTGTTACATAAGCCTAAATTACTTTTATTAGATGAACCTACTGTTGGACTTGACCCACAAAGTAGGAGAGATCTTTTAGAATATGTATTAAAACTTAAAAATGAAAGAAAAATGGCGGTGCTATGGGCTACTCACCTAGTTGATGAAGCGGAAAAATCTGATACTGTAATTGTATTAAATAAAGGTAAGATTATTAAGAAAAATAAACCTGATGACATTATTAAAGAATATAATACTAAAACTTTACATGATGCATTTGTAACTTTGACTACTTCGAAAGGATAATATTATGCTGTTAAATAAAATGAACTTTAATTTTATAATCTTATGTAGTGTTCTATCGGTACTATTTGTTTCTTTCGTAACTAAAGCTGATAAAATTGTAATCTCTAATGAAGGAAGTGATAATATTACAATTATAGATTTAAATTCATTTGAAATTTTAAATATTATTGATAGCGGAAATAGACCAAGAGATATGCATTACATTCAGGAGACAGATAGTCTTTTAGTTGCTGCTAGTGAAGATGATACCATTAATGTTATAGATATGAAAACCTTACAAATTATTGGTAATTTAGAAACTGGTGATGATCCTGAAATTTTTGATATTAGTCCAGATGGCAAAGTTGCAGTTGTATCTAATGAAGACGACAATGCAGCGACAGTTATAGATATTAAATCAGGAAAAATAATAAGAGTTATAGAAGATGTAGGTATAGAACCAGAAGGAGTAAATTTCTCACCCGATGGAAAACATGTTTTTATTACATCTGAAGGAACTAATACTGTAATTATTATAGATCCATGGAAAGGAGAGATTGTTGAGGAAGTATTAGTAGGAAATAGGCCAAGAAGAGGTGCATTTTCAAAAAATGGAGAAGAATATTGGGTAACTAATGAACTTGGTGGAACGGTGAGTGTAATAGATACAAAAACTTTTTCAATAAAACATACTATTAATTTTGAAAGGAAAGGTATAAGAAGCTCAGAAATAACTCCTGTAGATTTTGCAATGAGCCATAACGCTAATTTAGCATATATTACTTTAGGTAGGTCAAAACATGTAGCCGTAGTCAATACAGATAACTATGAAGTTATAGATTATATTTTAGCTGGTTCAAGAGTTTGGGGTGCTGCTATAACTAAAGATGATAAAACATTAATTGTAACTAATGGTAATAGTGATGATATATCTATTATCGATACTAAAAAAAGAGCCTCCATAAAATCTGTTGCTGTTGGAAGAACTCCGCATACAGTAAGGATAATAGAATAAATGAGAATTTTTTTATTAAAATTAGTAACTATAACATTAATATTATTACCTATAAGTTATCTATATGCTGCAGACAAAAAAGACTTTAATATTGGATATTATGATTTAGAAAACGATATTAGGTATGATGAATGGGGAGTGCATCCTGTTGATATTCGTTCTAATACAAATCAATTATATAAAAGACCAATAGCGGGAGCACGATTAGGACTAAAAGATATTAAACCTTTTCAGAGAATGGCAAAAAGTAAGTTTAATTTGAAGGAATTTAGAATTAAAGATATAGATTCAGCTCCAGAAAATATTCTTGAACATATAAAAAGCAATAATATCCAGATTATTTTAATAGATTTTCCTGCAGAAGAATTATTAAAAGTAATAGATAAAATTTCCTTTTTAAACATTCCTATTATTAATATTTCATCAAAAAATAATATTCTAAGGTCTACACATTGTCATGAAAACTTAT
>Ga0222719_10001891_pt1 | contig 19679 bp, 14 predicted proteins | sample C33_34DmetaG_FD_165039 | JGI IMG/M metagenome (GOLD analysis project Ga0222719, IMG submission 165039) | Estuarine water microbial communities from San Francisco Bay, California, United States - C33_34D | ecosystem: Environmental > Aquatic > Marine > Unclassified | place: USA: California... | reverse complement strand
TGTAAATGTTACAATTGAAAGTAAAGTTAGTGTAATTGCAGCAGACATCTGTAATGTCTGAACAACTCTGTCAGGGGGTAAGAATTTAGTTTTTGTAACAATTGGCCCACCGAAAAAAGACTCTATTACTGATGGTACATGTACTTCTGGGATTGCATCTTTTGGAATTTCAGTACTACCTTTCATTCTTCCAGCAGCTTTCTTTCGACTTGGAGCTGATGATCTTACTGTTTTTCCATCATAAAGATGAGAAGTATCTGATTTTTGTTCAACCATCAAATCACCTCTCAGAATCCTCTCGCCCCAGAAAGTGCAGTATTCAATAGCATATCTGGCTCCCAATCCATTACATTAGCCCCCAATCCTCTGAGTTCGCTCATTAGAATATCTCTTTCAGTTTTCAGTAATTCATAACCAGTTCTATCTAATCTTCTTGCATCGAACTCAAACTCTAAACTACTTGGAGAAAGTATTGTGACATCGAAGTTTCTAGATCTTAAATCTCTGACTGCATCAATAATTGTGGGGTCATCTTCTAAAGGACTCAATATGATAATAGGACTCCCTCTGTTAATATGTGGTAGAATTCTGTTCGTTACAACTTTTAGAGGTGTATTCCCTTTCGCCATTGCGCCTGCTAATTTAGTTAGTATAACGTACAACTGTTTTTTCCCAGTGTCTCTATCAACAGAAACAATCTCATCACCATAAACTACAACTCCGACTGAATCTCTTCTTGAAAGGAAATATTGTGCTAAACTCGCAGCGGCTCTAGTACTATAAACAAGAGAATTCCTGCTCACAGGCCCTGTTTCAGATACTGATCTACTATCAACTAACAAGATAATGTCACTAACGGCATCTCTTTCAAATTCATTAACCATTAATTTCCCGCCAGATCTTGCAGTAGCTTTCCAGTTAACTTTCTTCATAGCATCTCCAGGAACATATTCTCTAAGATTATAGAAATTTGATCCTTCTCCCGGATTTCTAATATTTACAGCACCGGTGAAAATCTTGGGGACTCGACTCTTGATTAATGCATCCTTTATGTCTTCCATTTTTGGGAAAACTAAGAAATCGTCATAAAGATGTATTTCTCTTTCATTATGGAACAGACCAAATGTATCTTGAATACGAATACATACAGGTCCTATGGTATAGAAACCTCTTAGAGGAGCTTCAATTGTATATGCAATTTCAGTTTCTCTTTGAGGTCCTAATTCCATAAGGACATAGTTTGCTCCTTTTTTTATCCTCATAACTTCAGGAACTCGATCTCTAACTTCCAGAACTTTGGAGAGATTTGATTTATTCTGGATTCTGATAGATACATCAATCTCGCCATCTTCAAATACACGTGCAGAGGATAGTTTTCTTAATGCAACAAGATTTTGTAATGCTATTCCTCCTGTGGCATTTTCGTCCTCCAATCTCCTACCTGATGATGATACATCAGCATTGGTAGTTCTGAATGCGGCCCAAGTCAAGAATGATAGAAGTACTACTGCCACGGTAACTAGCTGTTGATTTCTCAAAACCAGACCTAAGAGATATAGAGCAATTGCTAGCGAAGCAAACATCGCCGATTTTCTACTCCATGCCACAAGCAAACCTCCTATTGTCAGAATCTCAATCAAACAGTTGGAACTGGAACTTGTCTAAGAATATCTGAAACTACTTGATCAGTTTCTAAGCCCTTAATTTGATGTTCAGGTTTCAGAATTAGTCTGTGCGATACAGCCAAAGTAGCTACTGCTTTCACGTCATCAGGAGTAACAAAGTCTCGTCCTCTCATTGCTGCTGCAGCACGGCTTGTTTTCAGTAATGCCTGTGAACCTCTAGGTGAAGATCCAACTAACACCCGTGGGTCTTCTCTAGTTCTTGAAACAATTTCAACCATGTACATTCTTACTGCTGGGTCAACATATACATCCTCAATCGCTTGTTGCATTGCAACAACTCTTGCAGGATCTGTAATTACGTCAACTTCTACTGCATCCTTCTTTCTGTCAATACGCCTTCTTAGAATCTCGTCTTCATCTGCTCTGTCTGGATAACCTACAGACATCTTAAACATGAAACGGTCTAATTGAGCTTCAGGAAGTGGATATGTTCCCTCTTGCTCAACTGGGTTTTGTGTAGCCATTGTAAGGAACGGAGAAGGTAATTTGTGTGTAATTACACCAATAGTTACCTGCTTTTCCTGCATGGCTTCAAGTAATGCCGCTTGTGTCTTTGGAGGTGCCCTATTTATTTCGTCAGATAGTAGAAGGTTACAGAAAATAGGTCCAGGTTTGAAACTAAATTCTCCTTTCTTTGCATCATAGATATTGGTTCCTGTAATATCTGCTGGTAGCAAATCTGGTGTAAACTGTACACGCTTGAAATCACATCCAAGCGCATCAGCGAAGGTGTTGGTCATCAGTGTCTTTGCAAGTCCTGGGTAATCTTCGAATAGAAGATTACCGTTTGACAAGATATTTACCATAACATTGTCAATTACATGGCTCTTTCCGATAATTACTTTCTGAACCTCTAGGCTAATCGCTTCTGCAATAGCTCCTACAGCTTCGAGTTTTTCACTCATCTTCTTCGATCCACGAACGCTTTCGGCTTTCTTTGCATAACCCTGGCTAACCGCGTCTGCTTGCGGTGCTGCTGTTTTTTCTGCTGGTGGTGTTGCATTCATTTTATTCTCTCCAATTTTTAATTTACCTTACCCCATTTCCTTATTGCTACCATCAGTTGCCTTAGTTCTTGGGGTGAGTATGTACGTGATTGGCTGTAAGCCAGTTCAACCAGCCTAGGGTCGCCTATCATTGCTTGGACCTCTGCAGGGGGTTTTGAAGCCATTTGGTCTCTAGTCAGGTCATGATGGACTCTAACTTTAGTGAATAATGACTGTTTGACTCTAAGTCTGTAAGTGCTGGGGTCTAATTTTTTGGGTCTCTGATTGAATCTCGTTAAATCAAAAACATGTCTCCAATTTTCTTTTTCTGGTATTACCATCATTGAAACAAGTAGTAGTAGTCCTACGTTTAGAACTACTAGCCACTTCAAGAAAGTATTCGAAGTAAGTAAAACTACAGTGGACATTCCTGCTACAAACGGTGCAGAAATAGTTCCAGTAACATGTCTACTTTCATCAAAAACTATACGGAAATTCGAATTATCTTGCCTTATTTGACTTGATAGTTGAAAATTATCAAATTCCATCATAGAGTGAACTAACATTTGGAAGTAAACACTGTTTCCATTCCAATCGTTGTTATCATTAATTTCATTCATCCAACATTTAGACTCTACAATTCCTTCACATGAACTTCTCATACCTGTAAGGGCAGCAGTATCAAAGTCCCACAATCTGTCAGAGAATGCTTCATCATCAGAAACGAATACAATACTTCCAGTAACATCGATTTCTTCCAAATCACTAAAGCCACCTTTTCCAGTCACTTTGTCAAAGACAGAAATACCTGGATAGTCAATTCTAACCATCAGAGCCAGGTCACCAGGTGCAGGGTTTCTTGCATCGCTGGAATCACCGTTACCAATAATGTCAATAAAAGCAGAAGAAGAAGCAGTTGCTAAAATATTGACTTCTCTTTGAGTATCTGGATTACTTTGAGGTAAATCTTCAGCTGTAGGTTCGAATCTTATCCCAGTAGGAGATCTGAACATCACCGGTATTCTACACTCTTGGCTAAGGTCATTATTAGAAATCTGAACATCTGAGCAACCTTTTCTAGCAGCGCCCGCTTCCATTTCATTAACATCATTCTCAACAGAGGCCACGCTCCAAACATTTTGCCATACCGGGTCCTTTACAGTGTCATCATCATTATACTCTAGCCAATGTTGATTTTGGTCCAATAGTGGCTTATCAAAATATGATACACCGAATTTTGATGCTAACCTATTTGCATTAGTATTGTCTGCAGCAACTATCACCTTACCTCCTTTTTCTGTAACAAAGTCATAAATTGCATCTGCTGCAGTTTCATCGATTGGTTTTTCAGGAGAAACGACAACTAGCATAGTTCTGTGTGGGTCTTTCCAATCATTTACTAACATTGGAGTGGACATGGTGTTAGCTGTAAAATAACCTAAATCATTACTATCATCTGTACATTGATCTAGATCATCTCCGAGGTCGCATCTCATTTCACTTAGTTGCGCTAAACTATCTGATTCATAAGCAGAATATGAAGTGTCTTTTCCTATCACCATTAACATCGGAGCAAGAAGAAGTAACACTACTGTTATTGCAATAGAACCAACTACAATAGTATTGAAATCAAATCTATCTTCATTTCCTTCAGTCAAAATAATCAAATCCATTTTCTGATGTAGAACATAGCCAAGGCTTACAACTATCCAAGCGTACAATGAATCGCAGTTATATGTTGCTGCTATTAGTTCAGGTAAATTTAAGTTAATCTAGTCAATAGATGTTTTATATACACTACCTCAGTCTGCCGTTTTTTCGAATTTATTAACATTTTTTTCGATTATTATTAACATAAAATAGGGCTAAACAGGTTGAAAGCAAAATCGCACTTATTCCTGCTGATGGAAGATTGGTATCAACTACCTCAGTTATACTTCCCCCATCATCTGAATCATCTTCATTTTCAGTTGGCTTTGAGAGAGGTGGTTCTACAGTTATTGACGTCTCATCGTCTGTAATTTTTGAGGAACCAGCATTCATCGCGCCATTAGAATGTACAGTAATTTCTAATTTACAATTCTTTCTTGGATGACTCTGTGACGCAGTAATTTTCAAATCTGCACTGGTAGAATCATCTTTTTCCAAGTCCGTAATTAGTAGTTTGTCTAATCCATTATCCAATGTCATTAGAGGGCAATTATCCGATAGATCAATTTCTCCGACTTTGTCCTTTATGTTACCATTATTTGATACAGTTACTCTGAGAATCATATCTGTTCCAGCATTCATAGGTCCGACTGGGTCATCGATATTTACAGAAATTGAAAATATTGTTGGTATTTTTAAGTCAGCCATTGCTTCTTGGTTTTCAGGTATGAGGACTTGAACTCCAGCTCTCGTAACTAAACTTGCAGTAATTTTCATTTCTTCAACTGTATTCGCTGCAAAATTATAAACATCGATATCTTTTATCACCAAAGAAAAAGTTTCATTTTCTCCTGCTTGTATTTTTTCAGATTCAGGTCCATCATCTACTCCATTAAAAGGGACCTCATATGTGAAACTGACTTCAATTTCAAACATCTGTGTGTTATGGATATAGAACTCTACCACTCTTTCTCCGTCTTCGTTTAGAAGAAACGGGTTACTATCATCATCTGCGATATATTTTATCCCTAATTCCCAATTCCCTAATTCAGGTTGCTCTTGCGCAGAACTAATTGTAGCGAAATTCGCAAGTAAAAATAAACTGACGACGATATAGATGACTTTGTTCATATCACTCACTCATTAACTCCTTACAGGCTCTCTTTGTTAATACCTTCACCATCTTTCTTCTATATGATGGGGTATACCAAGTATTTGCAACAGGTTTTACTGCTTTACGAATTTTTTCTGAAAGTTGTTTGATACTTTCTTCTCCACTCCAATTCTTTACAAATTCCATAGCTAAATCTTCATGATATCCCGGAATAGACTCTAGCCCAGTGGTAGCAATTCTCAATTTTTCTAATTTCCCTTCCCTTTTCTTCCAGAGCGCCGCAACGCCCGCTTCTGGAAAATCCCAAGATTCTCTTTGGCGCAACTTCTGGTAATCTCCTGACCAACTCGAAATTTCTTCAGGAATAGTGATATGAGTTAGTAACTCTCCAGGTAATAGTTTGTTTTTCTTCATCCCATCTAATTCAAAGAAATCAATAAGATCCATTTCTCTCTTCCCAGATGTCGAAATCAAGTGCACTTTAGCTTCCATACACATCAAAACTGGCGCTAAATCTGCTTGATATGTTGCCACACATAATGTATTCTGATTTGGAATGACTCTACAGTCTGCTCCGGTGCCGCAATCACATTTGTGACACCAATCGATAGTTTCTCTCCAATCTTCAGTTTGATTATACCAATAACATCTCGTATCCAGGCAAATATTTCCTCCTACTGTTCCAGATCTTCTAATCATTATGCTAGCAATTGAATTAGCAGATTTTGCTAAGACAGGATGAGTGTAATCTGATTCCGCTAAGTCCTGCAACCTAACCATTGCACCAATAGTGGTTTCCGTGAGTTCAGTCAATTGTGAAATATTTGCCAAAGAAATTACATTCTTTTTTGGATTAAGATGCCATTTATAGTTGGGGATTAGGTCCGTACCACCGGAAATCCAATCGAAATCTTCTTTTTTTGACTGTAAATTCTTAGCAATTTGAATTGCTTCTTCTACACTACTTGGCGTATAAAGTTTGAATGGAGGCATTTTCATCTTATCCCCTCCCTTTTTCTTCTTTCAGTGTGAACCCATGCACTTCCTGCCAATCTAGGATTTTCTAGATATTCTTCAGAAGGTATGACAGTCACTTCCCAACTTTCATCAACCTCATCCGGCGGAATTGTTGGGTCCATACCAAATAAAGCTCCATTGTGATAGGGTTCAATTTCGGATGACAATCTTCTTTCTTTATCCCTGATTGAATGTTCTCCTGCTCTTTTCTCAAGGATATCTTGTAATTCAGAATGCTTTAATCTGGGCGATGGTAAATCAGCGGGGTCATCAATTTTTAAATCTCGACATTTTCTTTCTATATTCTTATACAGTCTGTCTGGAGTAATTGGCAACTCATTCATCCTAACTCCGATTGCATCGTAAACCGCATTACATACAGCTGGTAAAATAGGCAATAAGGGACCTTCTCCAGCTTCTTTTGCACCAAATGGTCCCTCGGGATCATTCGATTCCACGATAATAGGAGTTACATGTGGCATTTCATGTACACTAGGGATCTTATAATCTAGTAAATCTGTATTCATTAGATTTCCAGTTCTACCATATCTCATTTCTTCCGAGAGAACTTGTCCCATGCCCATATGACAAGAGCCTATGATTTGTCCTTTGACAGCTAGTGGATTAAGCGCTTTCCCACAATCATGAGCAGCCCAAACTTTCTCGACCTTTGTTTGACCAGTTTCAACATCAACTTTCACTTCTGCTACATATGCCGAAAATGAATATGCAGGTGCTAAACCTGCAGCCGCACCTTTGTGTGCTCTACCCATTGGAGGTGTCCTGTAGGCTCCTGAGGCAACTAACGCTCCTCGATCTTCCTGAGCTTTGTGTAATGCCTCAAGGTAAGATACACCAATTGCAGGGTCATCTTTTCTGAAAATCCTCCTGTCTCCAATAACTAGTTTTTCAATTGGTGCTTTGGTGATTTCAGAAGTCGCATCCAATAAATCATTTCTAATATCCATTGCAGCCGAAATCGCGGCATTTGCATTCATGAATGTAACCCTTGATGAATAAGAGCCTAAATCAACTGGAGATGTATCAGTTTCTCTAGATTTTATCCTAATCATATCCAATGGTAATCCTAGAACCTCTGCAACAGATTGGGCCACTACAGTATCTGACCCTTGCCCTATATCTGCTGCTCCTGTATGTACAGTTACTCCACCATCCATATCGATTTTCAAATGAACTGTTGCATGTGGGAACTTATTGGGGTCCCAGTGTATAGGCAGTCCACTGCCTGAAATAAAGAACCCACAACCAATTCCGATGCCATGTCCGAGAGGCATTTTTCTGAACTTATCTTTCCATCCAGATTCTTTCATCACTCTTTCTAAACATTCTCTCATCCCTATACTAGTAACTCTAAATCCAGTAATTGTTGCTGAGTGAGGGGGTAATAAATTAGCTAATCTGAAAGATATAGGGTCAACTTGTAATTGTTCGGAAATATCGTCTATACCTACTTCTACTGCACATCTTGAATTAACAGCTCCATGTCCTCTCATGGCTCCACTGGCAGGTTTGTTTGTCCACACTCTTGCTCCAGTGTAGTGAAATGCTCCAATCTCATAAGGGGCAGTATGTAGAACTCCATTGTAATATGTAGTTACATGTCCAAAAGATGCAAATGCGCCCCCGTCGATTAGCGCATCTGTCTCAATTCCACATAATCTACCTTTTTCGTCAGCATGTAGATTCATTTCAATATGGGAGGGATGTCTTCCTCTATTTATCCAATAAACTTCCTCTCTATCAAATGTAATTCTAACAGGTCTACCAGATTTACGTGCTAGTATAGAGGCACACATTTCATGTGGGAAAGGATCGGATTTTCCACCAAATCCTCCACCTACAAAGGTTCGATGTACATTTATCTGATGCATTGGTATTTCTAATACATCCGCTAAAGCCCTATGTACGTAATGAGGAACCTGTTGAGGCGTGTAAAGCGTTAACCTTCCTGACGGATCCCAATCAGCAACAACAGCGTGAGGTTCAGTGGCTGCATGGTTAACTCCATTGAAAAACCAATTTTTTTTATGACTGGCCACGGCATTTTTCTTCATCGATTTAATGTGTCCAAATTCTTGAAACACTCTTTTCTGTATATTTGCCTCGCCAATATGATATTCTCCTCTGTCATGAATAGGAACTTCTGAATCTTTCAATCCATCTTTCATATCGTGAATTGAGTCTAGAATTTCATATTCAATATTAATCAATCTAACTGCTTCTAGAGCAGTGGCTTCATCCTCTGCTGCAACACATGCAATTAGGTCTCCAATGTGCCTAACTCTATCAACTGCCATAGCATGTTCATCTTTTGTTACAGGAAGGACTCCAAATTTATTTTTTGCATCATCTCCCGTAGCAATGGAAACGACTCCTGGTAAATTTAATGCATCTGACAAGTCGATAGATAAAATTCTTGCATAATGGTACGGCGATCTTACAATTTTACCGATTAGCTCATTTGGTAATCTAATATCGTCGCCATACTTTGCTCTTCCTGTTACTTTCCAATTACTGTCAACTAAAGATGTAGGTTTGCCAACAACTCTTCCAGTAATCAAATTATCATGTCTATGGTCTCCCCAAGGTTGTTTTTTCATCCCTCCTTGACTTTCAGGAATCATTTTTTCATCTCTAGGTTCACTGAAAGAGTTTTTGCCTCCTGAACCTGGTCTAGAGAAAGAAATTTTTCCTGGTTGTTGACGGTAACCAACCATCTCATCCTTTTCCTCATCAGACATTATCATTCCTCATTTCTCAAATCCCGGATTCGGATTACTTTTTGGTATAGTAGTATTTTCTATCTTATTGCCAGAAACTAATAATTCACTGGCGGCTTTAACCGAATCAACAATTTGTTGGTATCCAGTACATCTACATAGATTCCCTTCGATAGCATTCTTAATTTCTAATTCATTAGGGGTAGGATTTCCCTCCAATAGTGAAGAGATTACTACTAAGAATCCGGGTGTACAAAAACCACACTGACTCCCTCCATATTCACTAAACATTTCTTGTATAGGATGTAGGTGGTGGCCATCGGACAAACCTTCTACAGTAGTAATCTCATTGCTCTCAACTTCTTGTGCTAATACTAAGCAAGACAACTTAGGTTTCCCATTTACTAATACTGAACAACAACCACATGTCCCCATGTCACAACCCCTCTTGACTCCTAGTGTGCCTACTTGATCTCTTAGAACATCTAAAAGAATAGCATTACTCTCAATATGTTTTGAAATTTCTTTACCATTTACTTTTGCTTTCCAAGGTATTTTTTCAGGGCCTGGAAGCATCGGTAGACGTATGACACTCATGTGAACATCTTCACCACACGGACTCTCCATTTGAGTATTCGGATTTTCATCCTCAACTTATTCAAGATCCTTAATTACTTTATTCATTATTTCGACTTCTGCTCTTCTTATGTGTTCACCATAAGTACTTCTTGCCATATTCATCTCGTCAGCTAGTTGTTTCAGAGTGATACTTCTATCCATGCTGTAGAATCCTTTTCTAGTAGCGTGCTTCAAAACTTCTATCTGTCTTTCAGTCAAAATTGATTCCCAAACACTTCCATTATCTTCTTTTTGAAAGGTTTGAACTGATATATTGTCAGGAGGTAAAACCATTCTAATGAGTCTGATGAACCTACTTACGGATTTTGACAAGCCAGAAATTCTCAATTCCATGCCTTTTTCTTCTGAAATACCGTAAGGAGGGTGAATATGTATATTTGATAATTCAATTGCAGAGATTGCTAGTGGATGAGTACACAATAAACTTACTAAAACCCCGTCCTCATTTTCTTCATGTGTCTCAATTACCTTGAAGTTCTCTAAATCTGAAAAATCATCTATACTTTTTCCTTTTTTTAACTTGATTTCTGCTAACTGAGTGACACTTTTTTCATTTATTGCCAGATGTCCAAGAATTTCCATTCTATCGCATAAATTAAGAATTTCTGATATTTCTGTTGCACCGTAAAGTGAGATGGTTTTCCACCTTAGTATCACTTTGCGCATACTGTGTGGAACATACTTTTCTTATTGAACCCCTCGGTAATTATTAATTCCAATACGTTTCACGAATTTCTTGATTAGTTTCCATGCATAGTGTCACATCAGAAGGCCTTTCCGGTTGTATTAAATTCCCATTCAAATGATTAATCATTGGCTCCACATTAGATTCATTTACTACTCCCCAACCAATCTGTGTGCATGGAGCAACTGGAGATACGGGGGTAGTCCCAGAAAGGGGGTCCCAAGTATTGAATGATGGATACCAGGCCGATAGATTTAGTGCATCTCTAATTTGTGCCTGTGAAATATTCATATCATCCCCATTCACTAAATATCCACTTCTTATTTCAGGGTCTGCTCCTGAAGAGAAATCTCCCGATTCAGTCCTTAAGTATTGGATTACCTTCGAAAGAAGACCCGCAGTCCTTGGTGTTGCAAAAGAGGTACCGCTGGTTTCATGATAGCCATCAATATCGTCATGATTTGGTAACACTTGAGTCCAATCCGCAGCTATATCTGGATATGAACCACTCATAGTTTCCTTCTGATCATCTCCCTCTTCTGCATATCCTGAGATTCCAATGCTCCAAGGCGGTCCTGCTGTCGAATCTTGAACTGCTGGTGAGGGTGAATTATCTGCAGCACCCGTATGAATTTTCTTCTCTTGTACAACTGCAATTTCAGTTGCATCTTCTATCCCTGGTACAGGAATTGAACCGATTGGCCCAAAACTAGTACTGATAATATCCACTAATGGTTGGTTAGCAGCCGCTAATACTGCAGCGTCACTGAATCCCTCAACAAAGAATATAATGGCATCAGGATTTGCATCTAAAACGGCTCCTGTCACTGCGGTTCCATGACCATCAGAAGGGTCATCTAGAATTGGTATTTCTGTATTATCATCAGGTGTTGTACCAATAATTTTTGTCCCAGGGAAATAAACTATGTCTGTAGAATTAATATTATCCCAACATGTTTCTTTATCGGCCTCATATCTTTCCTGCCAAGTCCCAGAAAATGTCAAATCACATGTCATTGTTACTCCCAAACCATTTAGAATCCATTCTGGATAAGTCTCATTAGTCCTAAAATGATCATGATATACGTTGATTCCAGTATCTACAGGCGCTACAATCGAATAATTTCTGAATGTATCATCGTCTTTAATCAAAGTTTCATCTACAGAATCATCAGAGATACACCCGCTGAGTGATGCCGTAATCATTACCAAGACTAATGACAAACTTAGTTGTTTCATCAATCAACCGAGACGTTATTTCTTTTTCAGTTCTCCGTGTGAGTGATTTTTCTCTCTAATGCTAGAATCTCTGCACAGACTGCTAATCCAATTTCTTCAGGTGTTTCAGCACCAATATCAATACCAATCGGACATCGTGCATTATTGAACCATTCTTCGCGAACACCATCATCCATTGCCGCTTTCTTGAATGATTTCCATTTCGAGACTGATCCAATAGCTCCAATTCTAGGCCTTGAATCATCTTTTCGTAATTTCAGGAATCCTAATAATAATTCTTGATCTACTGACCAATCATGCCCTAACAATAGAATATCTGAAAATCGTTTTATAGATTCAGAATCCTCCGATTCAAGAAAATCATTGGCATTCATTGAGATATTTTCATTAGAGAATGGGTATTTTTCAGTGTTAGAATATTCTTTTCTAACATCAAAAACAGAGTAATCCCAACCTAACGATTCGGCAACTAGCCCAACACATCTCCCTACATGTCCTCCACCTGCAATCAAAATATGAGGCATTGGTTCAATAATCTCCATACTCACTTCCACTTGCCCTCCACACAAACTGTCAAGAGCTATACCTTCTTTTCCTTTCGCATCCTTGTAAAGATAGAATGTTTCTATTAATCCACCTTTTTTCCGATTTACTTTGTTTTCTTTGTTTAACAATTGAATTAATTTTTTTTCGATTTTTAGTTCTAATCCCGCACCGCCTACAGTGCCAAAGTTTTGCATTATTGAATTAATTGCTAGTTTTGCCCCAGGTTTACCAGGAACACTTCCTTTTGCAGAGACAATTGTTGCAATAGCGACCCTGTGTCCTTGTTTTACTTGATCCAATGCCCAAGACAAAACATGAACTGACATGTGCCTCTGAGGGAGCCCTATACTTTTTGATTTTGTATATCGTTGTCTGAAAACAATTACAAATGATCTTCAATAGTAATTTCTCTTAATTTTTCCAAATCTTCAGGGAAATCTATGTTTAGATGTAAGAACTCATCATCTACTTCTAATTTTATTGGATTGATAATATCTCGGAGGGGAGTAGAAGGATTACTTGTAAGAATTTTTTCACAATCCTCTTTAGATAAAATTACTGGGTGTCCACCTTTACCATTCTTACTAGGACAAGATGTATTTTCCGAATTAATTAATTTTTCAATAGTTGTATTTGAGAACCCTGGGCGGTCTACTGGAACTATCAGGCATCTTTCGCTTTCAAGTTCCTTAATTCCACACTGTATACTCCCAGTTCTGCCACTCTCTGGCTGAGTATTAATCACTACCTTCTCACCTAACTTTTCCATCTCATTAAATAATTCTGCTCTAGTAACAATAATTATTCTCAATTTTTTTTGCTTTAATTTTCTGATTAATATCTGAATCAATGATTCGCCATGAATATCTACCAATGCTTTAGGTTCTCCTAGTCTTTTACTGGCTCCTGCAGTAAGTAGAATTGCATCTATTAGGCTCAAACTAACCACTGTTTTCATCATCTATTTGAGCTTCTAAATCTTCAACCCAATCTTCTATTTCTTCTTCAATTTGTTCATCAGAAAATACTCCAGATCCCTTCAATTTCATTGTTGTAACAGTCAGAGCGACAAATAAAATTATTACTAAAACAGATAATAATCCTGTTATCAGTGCCATATTGCTAGATCCGCTACTACTGCTTTTTCCTATTTTTTCTTCTCCGATTACAGTTATATCAACAGCCAAATTTGTTGATGCTCTATCTTCAGTAATTGCTCTAACAAGTAATACTTGATTACCTTCAACAGTATTGTTTGGGAGATATTGTAGCCTATCGACAAGTAACGAATGAGTAACTGCAAAAGTCAACTCATTGGCATCAAAATCTGCTAAATCCATCCAGTTGTCTCTCATATCCCATGTTCTCCATTGCACTCTTGTAGCTCCACCTTCAACATTGAATTCTACTTCTTCTCCTTGAGTTAAATGGACTCTATTATCTTCTCCAAGTTCATTAATTAATGTCACATTTAGAGTAAGTGATAATTCGTATACTTTGTTTGCAGCCTCCATCACAGACGGTATTGAATTAACATGTCCATGTCCATACACATTATTTTGTCTATTTTTTGGAATATTATCTTCTGCACATGGCTCATTTGCCAGCATATAATGGCATTCTCTGTAAGTCGCGGTTTCCTGCATAATATTTCTGATATCAAATGGCGATAAATCAGGATTCGCTTGATACATTAAAGCCGCTAATCCTGCTGCACCAGGTGTTGCCATACTTGTTCCTGATTTACTTGTGTAGCCGTCACCTGTATTGTAGTCCGGCGCCATAACGTTACTTCCAACAAAAGCAATATTTGGTTTCACTCTACCTTCTTCAGTAGGGCCTTGGCTGGAATAAACTGCAATTGCAGTATTTTTATCTAGTGCTCCAACAGTAATCACATCTTCAGCAGAGCCCGGCGTCCCGATTTGAGCACTGAATGCACTATTACCAGCAGCAATGAATAATGCAACACCTTCCCTCATCATTTCATTACCCATTCTGTTAACAGATTCTTCTTCGGATGAAGTCCATTCAATAGCTCCTGGGCCACCTAGACTCATACTCGCGGCTCTAATATTGAATATGTGTCTCTTCTCTACAGTCCATTCCATACCTGCCATAACGGTTGCAAAAGAACCAGAGCCACCCGAATCAAGTACTTTGACTCCGACAAGTTGAGCCATTGGAGCAACACCCTTGTTTTGGTAATCTGGCGCACCCGTTCCTGCAGTTATTCCTGCACAATGTGTGCCATGTCCTTGATCATCATACGCTTTCACTTCTGTACCATTAGTTAGTTCAGGAGTATTTACTGGGTCATAAAATGCTATTACTTTAGGGTCATTTGTGCTGTTGTCATCGTCAATGTCATCTAAACCAACATGTTCGCTATCGATTCCGGTATCTATTATCGCGACTACACTTCCTGTTCCTGTGTATCCAGTATCTTGCCATACTTGTGTGACATCATGAATCTCATTTACATCATTCATTTGAATCTCTAATCTACCATCCAACTCTACGAAAACAACACCAGGTAATTCTACAATTTTCGTGACTAAATCTATGTCTACTTTACCTGCTATGCTGTCTATTAACCAGTATCTAAATTGAACTTCGAAAGATACATGTTGTTCCAACATTCTTTCATCTTCTATCGTTGGAGTATGGTCAAAATCTACAATTACGCTAATTCTATTATTTTCATCAAGATAATCATAATGGCTACTTTCTGGAGCCATCCAAATAGCATCATGGATTCTATCTTTGTTGGTGTCCATATTCGTATTTTCCCACCAATTTTGTTTTTGTTCGGATTCTTTCCTATCAGCCTCTTCCAATGATGCTGAAGATGCTATCAATGGTACAACCAATAATCCTAGAATCATAATTGAAGTAATTCTTCTGACAAAATTCACTCTTACGCTCATATTATCAAACGTCGGAGCATTCCATAAGTATTGAATGAAACGGTTTAGTGTTCCTACAATAATTATAATTAGATTCATTTTTGAAGCATTTCTCTACTTATTATTAATCGCTGAATTTGACTTGACCCCTCAAATATTTGTACAACCTTTGCTCCTCGCATTCTTCTTGCTACGGGGTACTCTTCTGAATACCCATAACCTCCAAAAATTTGCACTGCATCAGTAGTTACTTCCATAGCTATATCTGCAGCAAATCTTTTTGCATGCGCAGCCTCTAAGGTATTACTTTCTCCAGAATCAGATTTCATTGCGGCCTTCCAAACTAACATTCTAGCGGCTTCAATCTTTGTTGCCATATCTGCTATCATAAAAGAGATTGCTTGATGTCTGATTATAGGTTTATTGAATGCATTTCTTTCGCTAGCATAGGCAATTGCTTCTTCCATAGCTCCTCTAGCGTTCCCTACTGCATGAGATGAGATACTCGGCCTTGAAAGATCGAAAGCCTTCATTGCATTCATCCAACCATCATTTTCCTTTCCTCCAATTAGATTTTCTGCTGGCACTCGAACATCATTAAATGTCACAGATCTTGTATCAGAACAGCGCTGACCCATATTTTCTTCCTTTTTACCCAATTCGACACCCTCAAGATCTGAATCAACAATAAATCCGCTCATACCTTTGTATCCTAGATTTTTGTCGGTATATGCAAGTACAAAAAACCAGTCTGCATGACCTGCACCAGTAATCCACATTTTTTGCCCGTTGATGATATATTCATCTCCATCTTTGATTGCCTCAGTTTGTATTGCTTGGACATCGCTTCCTGCACCAGGTTCAGTTACGCAATAGGCTGCTATCTTACCATCAGTTACCATTCTGAGATATTTTTCTTTTTGAGCTTCAGTTCCACCAGTAATTAGTGGATATGATGCTAGCATTGAACTTCCAGCTGCAGTTGCAAATCCTGGATCTCCAAATCCAAACTCTTCCAAGACTAATACTTCTTCAAAAGAACCCATTCCTCCTCCACCATATTCTTCAGGTATTTTTAGAGTCAAAAGACCGAGTTCATTCGCCTTGGCAATTGCTTCTTTGGGATAGACACTTTCTTTATCCCATTGTGCAGCATTTGGTTTTATTTCTTCATTGGCAAAATCACGCGCTAATTCTTGTAGCATTTGCTGTTCATCAGTCAAATCGAAGTTAACCATGGTGCACGCAAGCGGCAATAAGACTTAGCCGTTCTGCTCAGATATTTTTCATTATGTGTAGAGTAATACCATGTATGACAAGTAACCAACGACCATAGTCACACCCAATGTTTTAGTTATTTTACGTTCATTTAATAACATTATAGCAACCAGTCCAGAGGTTATCATAACTATCCAAATATCTCTCCCTGCAAACTCTTCTGATACTATGATTCCCCCTGCATAGGTGGATGAAATACCCAGTATTCCGAGAATATTTATCACATTTGAACCCAAGACATTCCCAATTGCTACACCTTTATGTCCCCTTAAAGCAGCAATCATAGTTACTGCTAATTCGGGAAGAGACGTACCCAAAGCAATTACACTCAGACCAACTATTGACTCTGAAATTCCAAATGAATCTGCAATTCCCTTCGAACCTTCAATCAGTAATTCTGCTCCCAAGACAATCATCGCTCCACCTAAAATCGTCACCATCATTGCCAACAGCATATTCTCTCCCATCCAAGTTTCTTCTAACTCTTCATCTAGTCCTAATTTTTTCGAATAATTATATGAATATGCATAATAGCTTATCAGAGCAACTACCATTAAAATGCCAATTATTTGAGTTACTTCGCCCATTAGTACTGTTACAAGTAAAATTATTGTTGCCATTATTACTGCCATAGCATCTTTCTTAATTCCTAATCCTGGTTTATCACAGGCTCCTAGCATGGCAGCAGTTCCTAGAACTAACATTACATTGGCAACGTTTGAGCCGAGAACTCCTCCAACTGCTAAGTCAACAAGGTCTTGACTATTACTACTAACGGCATTCAAAGTGACTGCTAATTCGGGGAGTGATGTTCCTACTGCTACTATTGTAAAACCAATTAATAGAGGCGAAACATTCATTTTTCTTGCAATTGTAATTGCTCCCTGAACTACACTTTCTCCACCAAATATCAAGAAAATAAAACCAAGTATTACTAAAACTAAATCCGGAAGGTCTGACAGAAAACTCAACATTATAATCACTGATTTATTTACACATTCTTTTCGCATGTCTTAATACAAGATCTACTGTAGGTATTGTGTGATCCTCCAATGTAGGCGAAAATGGAACTGGCGTATCTAAAGCGCCTATTACTACAGGTGGGGATTCCATATCCCAAAAACTTTCTTCCATTACTCTGCTACTAATTGTATGCCCCAAACCTCCTGTATATTGGGACTCTTGTAGGACAATCATTTTCTTTGTTTTCATGACTGATTGAATACAAGTTTTTGAGTCAAACGGAAGTATCGTTCTTAGATCGATAATTTCTATTTCTATCCCCTCTTTCGCCATTAATTCAGCGGCCTTAAGGGCTACATGGACCATTGCTCCCCAAGTAATAATTGTCAAATCTTTTCCGCCTCTGATAACTTTAGCTTTACCAATTGAAGAATCATTATTCTCTAATCTCTCTTTTACTGATTCTGTATCGATAATCTGATTTATTGAGTCTCCCCATCCAGTCTTCCCTCCACCTAGTCCATATAATCCAAGATGTTCAAGAAATACAACAGGGTCATTTAATTCATGAGACTCAATCAATAAGTCATATGCATCTTGTGGGTTGCTTGGGAATACAATTGTCAAGCCAGGGTCGTTCATAAACCAAGATTCAATCATATTAGCATGAAACGGACCACTCCTTGTTTTAGCTCCCAGAGGTATTCTGATTGTTAACGGTACATCTGCTCCCCATCTCCATCTTAGTTGTGCCGCATTATTCACGAGGGCATTCATAGCCAATGCTGCGAATCCGCCAAATTGTATTTCGGCTACTGGTCTCATACCGCCTAATGCAGCACCCGTTGCTGAATTAATTATGATTGATTCAGAAAGAGGCATATCTAGAAGTTTATCTGAATGGCCTTTTGCTTTGAGGGGGATATTCATCCCAAAAGCACCAGCAACTTCCATATCTTCTCCCATGAACACGATATCATTCCGATGCCTTTCAGCTAATGCTACCATCGCATTTTGTATCGCACGACTATATGTTGAGGAATTTGATGCATTAGAAAACTCAATTGCTAAATCTCCATCTTTTAGTGGGCCAGATAAAATTTCTCCCGCTTCTTTTTCAAATCTTTCAAATTGTTCGGTATGAGTCTCAGCATCATGTTTTGATGTGACTCCTTTTGTCACAGTATTTCCTTCAGGCCAAGGCATCTCTTCCATTTCCTTTCTAGCAGCATCTACGATAGCCTGTTCTTCTTCCTCCATAGAAATTAACTGTTTTTCATTCGCTCCAATTGACAAACAATAATCTCTGTGATTGGGAAGTGGATCTTTTTCAGCCCAATACGATAATAACTCACGGCCAACATAACCTGGAGGATTCCCTGTTAAAGAACCTAGGTACAAATCATCATGATGATGAGCGTGCCCACATCCTCTCATTGTTTCTACATGGATTAGAGTAGGTCCTCCTCCATCCAATGCGTATTCTCTACTCGCTGCTGTTGATGCGTGGAATTGAAGTGGATCAGATCCATCAATTGTCCAAGAGGGTATTCCCATTGCATGACCTTTGTCACCAAATGTCTCTGCTCCTGACTGGCCGACTGTGAATGTATCTAAAGCGATTTGATTATTTTGTATCATAAATGCAATTGGTAAACCTCTTGCGCCTGCTAAATTCATCGCCTCCCAAAATTCTCCATTGCTGCTACATCCCTCTCCAACAGGGGCCAAATGAAACCGATTAATTCCCAATAGTTTAGCAGCAAGAGCAACGCCTGTAGCCGTGGCACTAGCAATTGGGAGGGGTGCTGTTGGAGGTAGAACTCCCTTTTCCCAATTTCCTATGTGTAGATCTCTTCCACCTGAGTCTAAGTTACCTCCGTCCATATATGAGCCAGACTTCCCCATTTGCGCAGCAAATATTTCCAAAGGAGTTTGCCCTACTGCTAATGATAAACCTACATCTCTAATCATTGGTGCAATAATATCTGCTTGATGCCTATTTTCGGGTGGTAAATCAATCGCCTTGTTCAGAGATGTAGCGCAACCAACGACTCCTTCTTGCCAAGTCGATCTGAAACCTTTTCCTCCGAACTTTCCACCATCTGGGGTACTGATTCCGTTACTGAATAAATCTTTCAAATGTTCATCCATAGCTCTAGTTCTAGTCATCCATCTTTGCCATTGCAAATGTGTATCTAAATCGACGCTTGAAGCGTAAGCAACT
>Ga0222719_10001890_pt1 | contig 19683 bp, 20 predicted proteins | sample C33_34DmetaG_FD_165039 | JGI IMG/M metagenome (GOLD analysis project Ga0222719, IMG submission 165039) | Estuarine water microbial communities from San Francisco Bay, California, United States - C33_34D | ecosystem: Environmental > Aquatic > Marine > Unclassified | place: USA: California... | reverse complement strand
CTTCTGGCTCAAATCAACGTAGAGAAATCGAAAGACTTACATTACCAATCGGTGATACTAAAGTTAGATTAATTGGGGATGTTATGCCTCGCTACTGTTACTGGGTAGTCACTACTGAAGGCAAAAAAATGCCTGTTGAGTGTCTTCAGTTTAGTAGAGAAACAGAATCTTTTGATAACTCAGCAGACGATCCATTTAAAGAAATTGACGAAGCTATCTATTCTGATAAACCTCAATTTTCTTATGTCTGTAATGTGATTGATCGCTCAGATGGAAAGATTAAACTTTTTGATCTTAGAGCTACTATCTATTCACAAATTGTAGATTATGCTACAAATCCTGACTATGGTAATCCTGCTAGTGATGCAGATGGTTACGATATCACAATCAAAAAAGAAAAGACAGGACCTCTTCCACAAAACGTGAAATACTCTTGTCTTCCTGCCCGTAATAATTCACCTCTCACAGAAGAAGAAAAAGGGCTAGAGCTGTTTGACCTGTCTAAAATCTACAAGCGTCAAACGTATGAAGAACAGAAAGAGTGGTTGCTGCAAAACACTTCCTACTTTGCAGGAGACGTCTCTGATGAATTTAAACCAGCAGAGGACGTTGACGACTTAGCATGAAAAAGTCACTCTCAGATATGAAACCTACTGAATCTTCTGAACCTCAAGAGCAAAAAGGTTTTGGAGCTTTTAAAAATATTGAAGGTAATCAAGCAACGATTGACTTAGATATCTTAAGAAAGCACAACGTATTTTTTGCTACTCCTTGTTATGGGGGTCAGGTTACAGATCAGTTTTTCTTATCAATGTTTAGAATGTCTCAAAAATTTATGCAGCACGGAATTAACTTCAGAATTACGACTCTAAGAAACGAATCGTTAATTACACGAGGTAGAAATATCCTGACTGCTATGTTTTTAGAGTCAGACTGCTCTCATTTGATGTTTATTGATGCAGATATTGAATTTGAAGCTGATGATATCTTACGAGCCTTAGCGTATGATAAACCGATTATGGCAGCTGCCTATCCTAAGAAAGCTTTGCCTATTCAATATGCAATTAACTTTAAGTTTCTTAATCAAGACACTAAGCAGATCAGAGTAGAAAATGGTGCAGTAGAAGTGTTAGATGCTTCTACTGGCTTCTTCTTAATTAAGAGAGAAGTAGTAGAAAAAATGATGCAAGCATACCCTGAGTTGCATTATAGAAATGACTCAAATATTGATGAAAAGTTTCATAAGTATTGTTATTCATTTTTTGATACAATTCATGACCCTGATGATAATCGTTATTTATCAGAAGATTATACATTCTGTAGAAGATGGCAAAAAATCGGGGGAGAAATTTGGCTTGACCCAAATACTAAACTTAATCATGTAGGAAGTTATACTTTTGAAGGTGATGTCTCAAAAATCATCAATCAAGGCTCTTCAAACTAACTTCTTTGATTATCAGTTTGAAATAGAGTGGGAGCTTACTCAGAGATGTAATTATTCTTGTTCTTATTGTGCAAGTTATGACAACTCAGTTCCCACCTATTTTAAATCTGTAGAAGAGTATAAAAAAGCTGTTTTATACCTTAAATCATATATAGATAATAAAAAAGGTAAGATCAATTTTCTTGGTGGTGAACCAACTCTAAATAAGAACTGGGTAGAACTAGTTAAATACTTAACTGATGAAAACTTTACTTGTAGGTTAACAACTAACTTATCTATACACCCAAATAAGTATGTTGATAAGTTAGAAGGAATATCTAATTTTATAATTACTAGCTTTCACCCTGAATTTACATCTCCTACACTATTTGTAGAAAAAGTTAAAATCTTAAATAAATACAACTTATTAAATTCTGTTAGTATAATGGCAGATACAAAAAACTGGGAATCAGTACTACAAGTGTACAACAGTCTAAAAGATGTTGTTGAGGATTGTCCAATAGTTAAGATTACAGACGAACATTCTTCAGATGTTGCTATAAGTTCTGGTTATCATGAATATACTGATGATCAATTACAACAAATTGAAGACTCTATAAGTGAAACAAAAAATGACTATGAAATATTAGTTGACGGTGCGAGACATACAGTTGACTCACTTAGGCAAGTGCATAGCTTAAATTTTAAAGGGATGATGTGTGCAGTAGGTAAAGATAGACTACATATCAAACCAAATGGCGATGTATATCCTAGTGCTTGTTTTCTAAACCTTCCTCAGACAAGGTTAGGAAATATATATAAAGAAAATTTGAAGAAAGTACAAAGGGCAATAAAGTGTCCCTTTAATCACTGTTACTGTGGGCCTGACATTCGTATAGAAAAATGGGCGCAACTGTGACGTGTCTCAGAAACTGCGGAACTACGTTCCTCGCTGCGGCACTACGTGCCAACGCAACCTCACATAGGCGGGCCGTGTTCACCAGCTCTTCACCTGCGGTGTAACGCTGTTCACAAGCTGTGCAGCAAATTTAGCATATTTTAAAAGGAAGCGCAATGACAAAAATTTTATGTTCAGCCGACTGGCATATCATTCTACACAAAAAGAAGGTTCCATATGACTGGCAAGTGAATCGTTTCCGTCAAATGTTTCGTAAGCTGATCGCACTTGAACAACGCTGTGATGTACACATTATAGCTGGTGACATCTTTGATAAGAAACCAGAACCAGATGAAATCTGTTTGTTTCTCTCCTATATCAATTCAGTCACAATTCCCACCTACATCATACCAGGAAATCATGAAGCTACACGCAAGGGAGAATCATTCTTTGAACATTTCACTCAGGAAAACGCTATTAAAAATGAGAACGTCCATGTATTTACTAGAAACGGACGCGCGACTGTGGCTGGGCAGTCGTTTCAATTCTTCCCGTATGGAGAGATGCAAACTGGTAATCTTCCTGCATATGTGGAAGATGACATCTTGGTTACTCATATCCGCGGAGAAGTTCCACCACATATTACGCCGGAATATGACTTCTCCCTTCTCTCCCCTTGGGGCCTTTGTCTACTTGGTGATCTACACTTTAATCATCGTTATGGTGACACTAACTGTTACTATCCAGGTTCTCCGCTAAACACCACGTTTGATCGTGATGATAAACGAGAGTATGGAGTTGACATCTATGATGTAATCGACTCTCGCAACTACTCACGAGAGTTTGTTGATTTGAAGTTGCCTAAGTTAATTCGTAAAAAGATCGCAGTTGGCGAAGAGATGCGAGATGATCCTGTAAACCATGTGGTATATGAAGTTACAGGATCGCTCGATCAACTTGCAAAGATCAAAAACTCTGAACTGTTAGACAAAAAGATGGTCGAAAAACCTGCCGAAGAGTCTACTCTTGACCTAAAAGGCAAAACCACATATGAAGAGTTAGAGATTTATCTTAATCATATTAAAGTAGCAGATATTGAAGCGGTGATGAATGAATACCGATCTATCACTTAATCGAGTTTACTGGGAGTATGTTCAAAACAAAAGCTGGCGTCGTCCTGTCAACGGATACTTAGGCTCAAGCCAAGTTCCGTCGATCGGAGTTAGAGTAACAGTTCCTCCTTATAAACGTAAAGGTGAGTCAATCAAAACTGACCTGACTGCGTTAGTAAAGCAGTTTGCTCAAAAGTACAAAGACTATAAGTATGTGCTAGCCTTATCAGGAGGAATTGACTCTGAGATCACTGCTGAAACTTTCTATGAACTGGGCATTCCATTCAGAGCCTTAACTCAAAGTCTGTTTGATGGTACTAACAAGCATGACACTATGTATGCAGTTAAATATTGCAAAGACAGATCAATCACTCATCATGTGTTAAATCTGTCTTATGACAAAATGTTAGAGGCTGTTATTCCCGACGCTGTGAAACATGGACAGTTTACTCACTCGTATTCACAGATTGCACTAACCAACCTTTTCAAATATGTAAAAGATGATGAGATTCTAGTCTTTTCAGGTCATAATCCTGACTTTCACAGAGGACTAGGAGTTGGTTGGTGGGAAGACTCTCCTAATATCGTAAAATACGCAATCAATACAAACAATCGATTCTTTACCTTCACATCCCTAGAACCTATCTTTTGTCACTATGCTCAAAACTTTGACGGCAACCAACCAGGAGACAAAGATAATGACTTTTTGTACTTAGCATACCCACAACTCAGACGAAGAGTTAAAATGACAGGTTGGGAAAATAATGTTAATATGATTCCTAGATTAGAAGATAGAATCAGGTATCTAGCTAGGCATCAGCATATGACATACATTACCTGGGACTATTTCACCTTAAAATATATGAGACAACTGTACTTAGAAAAGGCTATAAAATGAGTAACATTGTATTAAAAAGACTTGAGTTTGATAACATGTTTTCTTATGGAGAAACTAATGTTATAGAACTAAATAAGAGTAGAATTACTCAATTGACTGCTCCTAACGGTAGTGGAAAGTCGTCTATCGCGATGATCATTCAAGAGGCTCTTTTCAATAAAAATGTCAAAGGCATTAAGAAAGGTGATATTTTAAATCGTTGGTCAAAGAAAAAATCTTGGAAAGTGTTTTTAACTTTTTCTCAGATCGTTGGAGATCAAGAAGTTACTTATGAGGTACAAGTAACTAGAACAGGTGCTCAAACTAAAGTTCAGCTGTGGGAAGGTGGGGTTGATATTACTGAACATAAAGTTTTAGATACCTACAAAAAGCTGCAACAAATCATTGGCACGGATTTTGATGTATTTTCTCAGCTCACTTATCAATCATCTACAGACTTGTTAGAGTTCTTAAAAGCTACTGATGCAAACCGTAAAAAGTTTTTAATCAATCTATTTAACCTTGAAAAGTATATTGCGATTGGAGAAAAAGTAAAGAGCAAAGCTCTATCTGTTGATAGAGAACTTGTAAAACTACAAGGAGAGCTTAAGTCTATTGAAGACTTTCTAGCAGTTACAGATATTCCTGATAAAAAGTCAGAAGTCGCCGTGCCTGAGATAGATCAGTCTTTGCAGCAGCGAGTAGGAGTTCTTCAAACTGAACTAGACAATCTGCACACAACCAACAAGAAGATTGATAGAAATAATCTCTATATAGAAGAGAGAGATGGATTAGTCTTCTCTTCAGGGCTTCAAGAGCCTGCTGAGTTTGAATACTGGGATGAGTATCAAACGCTGAAGCAAGATCTCATAATGCTAAATAGAGATATGACAGAGATTGAAAAAGATGTGGCTAGTATTAAAGTTAATGACGTCTGCCCCTCTTGTGGTCAAAAAATTGATACATCTCATCTTGAAAAGTTGAAGTCAGAGCTAAGAGATCAGTTGAATGAAAAAACTACTTTTCACTCTGAAGGTATGGTCAAAGCTACTAAATGGAGTAATGAGATCAAAGAGATTGAGCAAAAGAAAAAAGAGTACGCTGAAAACAAAAGAAAGATTGAGAGATTCGAAACTCTTACTCAGCTTATTGATACAACTTTGCCTAAAGAGTATGTAGATGCTGGAAACCTTAAAGCTGAAATAGACGAGTTGAATATACAGTTTAAAATTCAAGACAAAGCTGCAACAGATGCTCTAGAACATAATAAATCCGTTGGTATACACAATGCCAGAGTCGATGCTCTAATTGACCAAAAAAATGATTTTTCAAATAGACAAAACAATGTCGAAAGTGATACTCTAGCTAAATCAAATCAGATAAATTCTTTAAATATTTTAAAGAAAGCGTTTTCTACGTCGGGAATCGTAGCGTTTAAATTAGAGAATTTAACTAAAGAATTAGAAGTTTCTATAAATCACTATCTATCTTTACTTAGTGATGGACAGTTTCAGGTAGAGTTCAAACTTGATAAAGAAAAACTGAATATCTCAGTTATCAACAACGGAATAGCAACTCCCATTGAAACAGTTTCTGGCGGAGAGTTCTCTAGAATTCAAACGTCTATACTTTTAGCTATTAGAAGCCTGTTGTCTAAACTTGGAGGCAGCAGTATAAATCTTTTATTCTTAGATGAAATCACAGGAGTCTTAGATGATGAAGGTAAAGATAAGCTTATCGAAGTATTACAGAACGAGCCAAACCTGAATGTATTTCTAATTTCCCACGACTTTACACATCCTTTAATTGACAAAATATCTATTGTCAAAGAGGATAATATTAGCTCTATTCAATAAAGGACTCTGACATGACAACAGTAATTAAACGAGATGGCACTCGTGAGCCACTTAATATTGACAAATTGCATAAAGTAGTTTTTGCAGCTTGTGAAGGTATTAATGGAGTCAGTGCTAGTGAGGTTGAAATTAAAAGTCAGATTCAGTTCTTTGACGGAATTAAAACTTCAGATGTACAAGAAACACTGATTAAATCAGCGGCAGATTTAATTTCAGAAGAAACTCCTAACTATCAGTGGGTAGCAGGTAGGCTAATTAACTATCATTTACGTAAAATGGTATATGAGCAGTATGAGCCTATTCATCTAATTGATCTAGTAAAGAAAAATGTTGATGCAGGCTTTTATGATAGTGAAATTTTAAACACTTACTCCAAAGCTGAATTTAATAAATTAAACAGTTACATAAAGCACCAAAGAGATGATACACTTACTTACGCTGCAATGGAGCAGTTTAGGGGTAAATATTTAGTTCAAAATAGAGTTACGAAACAAATCTTTGAAACTCCGCAAATGGCCTATATGCTGATTGCGATGACCCTTTTTCAAAACTATGACAAAGAATCCAGACTAAAATGGGTAAAAGATTATTACGATGCTATTTCAACTTTTGACATTAGTCTCCCTACTCCTGTTATGGCAGGTGTTAGGACACCACAGCGACAGTTCTCATCTTGCGTTCTTATTGAGACGGACGATAGCCTTGACTCTATCAATGCTACTACTTCTAGCATTGTTAAATATGTATCTCAAAAAGCCGGTATTGGCATCGGAGCTGGCAAGATCAGAGCACTCGGTAGTCCAATCCGAAGTGGAGACGCGTACCATACAGGAGTTATTCCGTTTTATAAAATGTTCCAAAGTGCGACACGATCCTGTAGCCAAGGAGGAGTGCGAAACGGAGCTGCCACCTTGTATTATCCAATCTGGCATCTTGAAGTTGAAGACCTGCTAGTTCTTAAAAACAATAAAGGAACTGAAGACAATCGAGTCCGTCATATGGACTATGGAGTACAGTTTAATAAACTGATGTATGAAAGATTATTATCAGGCGGGGATATTACTTTATTCTCTCCTAGTGATGTTCCTGGGTTATATGAGGCTTTTTTTAATGATCAAGATCAGTTTAAGTATCTATACGAAAAAGCCGAAGTACATCCTAACATTAGAAAAAAGACCATTCCAGCTATCGAATTGTTTTCTCAGTTTATGGAAGAACGTAAAAACACAGGACGAGTGTATTTGATGAATGTTGATCATGCAAATACTCACGGATCATTTGATGAAGCAGTGGCCCCAATTCATCAATCTAATCTCTGTTGTGAGATTGATCTTCCTACTAAACCACTCAATGATTTTAATGATGAAGAAGGAGAGATAGCTCTATGTACCCTTAGTGCTATCAATTGGGGCAATATTAAAAAACCAGAAGACTTCAAAAAACCCTGCGAACTTGCTGTTAGAGGTCTAGATGCACTCTTAGATTATCAAGACTATCCTGTAAAAGCCGCTGAACGAGCGACTAAAAATAGAAGACCAATCGGTGTAGGTATTATTAATTTAGCCTATTGGCTTGCTAAAAACAACACCTCTTATCAAAATCCTGATTTAGAACTTATAGATGAGTATGCAGAAGCTTGGAGTTACTACTTAATTAAAGCTTCCGCTGATTTAGCACAAGAGCAAGGTAAAATTCCGTATAATCATGAAACAAAGTATGGTCAAGGAATTACGCCTAATCAAACTTACAAAAAAGATGTTGATGATTTAGTCCCTCACGTAGAGCGTATGGATTGGGTAGATTTGCGTGAGCAGCTAGAAATACACGGTATCCGTAACTCAACCTTGATGGCGCTAATGCCTTCTGAAACCTCTGCTCAAATATCAAATGCAACAAACGGTATCGAGCCTCCGCGCAGTTTTGTATCTATTAAACAATCTAAAGACGGAGTCTTAAAACAAGTAGTTCCCGGCATTCATAAACTAAAATCAAAGTATGATCTATTGTGGGATCAAAAATCTCCAGAAGGTTATCTAAAGATTTGTGCTATTTTACAAAAATATATTGACCAAGGTATTAGTGTAAATACTAGTTACAATCCTCAGTTTTTTGAAGATGAGAAAATTCCAATGAGCACAATGATTCAAGACCTTCTCTTTTTCTATAAATTTGGAGGTAAACAACTTTATTACTTTAATACTTATGATGGGCAGGGGGAAATAGATTTAGATAAATTAAATCACACACCAGAATTAGAAGATATTGACGAAGGAGAAGAAGCATGCGACAGCTGTGTATTATAATTTTAACCATCTTTTGGAGCGGTACAGCTCTAGGAGAAACTGCGACAATACGTGATCACTTTAAATCAGTAATCAATAAAACTCCATATCAAGTTGAAGTTTGTCAAGACGTAACCGTATCAGGAGATAAAACAGGTGACGCTCTTAAAGGTGCTATTTTAGGTGGTATTATAGGCAATAATGTTGGTAACATTGAAAATGGAGGAGCAGCAGGTGCTATTATTGGGGGTATTTTAGGCCATAGTAATAGCAACGCTACGGGGGGAACTCGCAGACAGTGCAGAACTGAGACTAGATTTAACGAAGAAAGAGTAGAAGTATATTCTCATTCAACTGTTTCCTTTTACAGCGGTGGTAAGCAATATACTCTGAGATTCACAAAATGAGTGTTTTAAATACAAATTCCACTAATCACCTAACAGCTAAAATGTTCTTCGATGACGAAGAACTTGGGATGCAAAGATTCGATACACTAAAATATCGAGCCTTTGATAAACTCACCGATAAGCAATTAGGTTTCTTTTGGCGCCCAGAAGAAGTAGATATCTTAAGAGATGCTAATGACTTCAAAGACTTATCAGAGCATGAACAGCATATCTTCACTGCTAATTTAAAACGGCAGATCGTGCTGGATAGCGTACAAGGAAGATCTCCTAATCTAGCTTTTCTTCCAGTTGTAACAATTCCTGAGTTAGAAACCTGGATTGAAACTTGGGCATTTTCTGAAACAATCCATAGCCGCTCTTATACTCATATTATTCGTAATGTGTACCCTAATCCTTCAAAAGTATTTGATGAAATGATGGATATTAAAGAGATAGTTGACTGTGCTGAGTCTATTTCTAAACATTATGATGAGTTCATTGAGATGGTAAAGTGGTATGAGTTATTTGGAGAAGGTGAGCACCAGGTCACCTCAGAAGAACAAGGTGATCCAGTCGATGGGCAAATTTTATCTGTATCAAGAAAACATGCCACAAAAAAGATTGACTTATACGAGCTAAAAAAGAAACTATATCTATGTCTTGCAAGCGTTAACATCTTAGAAGGTGTAAGATTCTACGTCTCATTTGCTTGCTCATGGGCCTTTGCAGAACTAAAGAAGATGGAAGGCAATGCTAAAATAATTAAACTCATTGCAAGAGATGAAAACGTACATTTAGGATCAACCCAACAAATATTAAAACTGCTTCCTCAAGATGATCCTGATTTTAATAAGATTGCGAAAGAATGTGAGCAAGAAGTCATAGAAATGTTCTTAGAAGCGATTGAGCAAGAAAAGCAATGGGCAAATTACTTGTTCAAAGATGGTTCTATGATTGGACTTAATGCAGATCTCCTTTCTGACTACATTGAGTGGATAGGTAATAAAAGAATGACTGCTATCGGTATCAAATCACCAATCTCTGTCCCAAGAGCTAATCCATTACCTTGGACACAAAAATGGATTTCAGGTGCTGAAGTACAAGTTGCACCTCAAGAAACAGAAATCTCCAGTTATGTAATTGGAGGAACAAAACAAGACGTATCTAAAGATACATTCAAAGGTTTTTCTTTATGATTGATTTAAACAAATATAAAGACTTTGTTAAAGAAGTCACAAGTCAAGAAAGTAATAATAAAAGACAGTTGACACAACGACTAGATGCCTTAGACGCAAAAGTAAATATATCTCTGTTACTAACTGGTTCTATTGGATTAGCTAGCGAAGGAGGAGAGTTCAGTGAAATTGTTAAAAAATGTGTATTCCAAGGTAAACCCTTGGATGATGACACTATTTTTCATATGAAGCGCGAACTGGGTGATATTATGTGGTATTGGATCTCCGCCTGTAGATCACTCGATTTAGACCCTAATGAGGTAATTGAAGAAAATGTAAATAAACTCAAGGCGCGATACCCAGGTGGTGAGTTTGATGTTCACTACTCAGAAAATCGTCAAGAAGGTGATCTTTAATGAAAGTAATAGTATGGAGTAAGCCTAACTGTCCTTTTTGTGTCAGAGCCAAACACGCCTTAACAGATAAAGGCCTAGCTTATGAAGAGAGAATTATCGGAGAAGATTGGACTAAAGAACAACTTTTAGAAATGGTCCCCGATGCCCGATCAGTTCCACAAATTATTGTTGATGAAAAAGTAATCGGCGGGTATACTGAAATGGTGAAGTATTTAAATACTTTAGACATACCTGACACATTCTTAAAAAGGAATTAAATGCCTAACGGAAACGGTAAACACCATCTTAAAAAAGTCAGAATTGACGATCTTTTAACTTTTAGCCCTATCACCCCCAACCAAGAAAAAACCTTTCAATCTTATCATAATAATAAGCATCTTTTACTTCATGGCATAGCAGGAACTGGTAAAACATTTATGAGTCTCTACTTAGCTTTGGAAGAAGTTTTAGACACTAGCACTATTTATGATGATATTTTCATTGTCAGGTCAGTAGTCTCTACTAGAGATATTGGATTTTTACCTGGAGACGAACAAGAAAAAGTTTCAATATACGAAGCTCCTTATAGATCTATTTGTAGTGAGCTTTTTGGTATGAAAGACGCTTATGATGCTCTAAAGCAGCAAAGTAATATTAAATTTATAAGCACTTCTTTTATTAGAGGAATCACTATAAATAACTCTGTTGTAATTGTAGATGAGTGTCAAAACTTAAACTTTCACGAGCTGGACAGTATCATTACTAGGATTGGTAAAAATAGTAAGATAATATTCTGTGGCGATTATACACAGACTGACTTGACTAGAGAAAATGATAAAAAGGGTATACTAAGATTCATGAAAATTATTAAAGAGATACCTGAATTTTCTACCATAGAGTTCTTAGTAGATGACATTGTTAGAAGTGACTTTTTAAAGTCTTATATCATAGCAAAATATAAATTAGGTTATGACTATTAAATTTATTGTAGAGACGCTTTCTAACCCAGATAAATTAGAAGGGTTAGGAGCAGAGATAGATTTTTCTTATGAACTCATACATATAAATGACATTGAAGAACATGATAATTGGTTTTTTGTAGTAAGAATACGAAATTATCTAGATATATTAGATGCTATTAATAAAGGTTTAGAAAGCTTTGTTCCTCAAAGAGTAATAGATAATTTAAGTAATGGTTATGTACTGTTTCAGTTTAGCGAGCCGAATAAGGAATATGAATTAGAGGCTCTTAAAAATCTCACAACCTTAAACAGCTTTTATAAAAGATTTCTGTTTATTACGCTGCATAAAGTGGATCACCCTAATTTTATTTTGTTTTCAAGAGGTGAAATGAGAGATAATGATTTACTTAATAGCAAGTTCTCTTTACACACCTCAGAGCTGGGAAGAATAGCTGGGTCAGATATCTCAACTTTTGAAGATAGAAATTTCTTTTGCCTACTACACACCTATTATGAAAACCCATATAGAATGTTAATTCTAAGCCTACTAGAAAACCTTAATCTTTTAGACGAAGGTTTTGTAAGTGCTTACAATTGTGCAAGAGACTTTACTTATTTTAAAGGTAAACAACCTTGGACAGAAGAATTTACTGGTAAGTTAACTTTTACATCGTGTAATAGCATTTTCAATGACATCGATATAGACCAAGCTTTTCAAAAAACTAAACTAAATCTTGTCGTTGAGGGTGATATAAACTATAATAGCACATATATTACGACAAAAATAGCAAGAAACTTTTGGAGAGAAAAACCTTTTATCGTATTGGGACAGCCTGGAACGTTAAAAATGCTCAAAGAACTTGGTTATAAGACATTTGAACCTTTCATAGATGAGAGTTATGATTTAGAACCTCGTTTTGAAATTAGACTTCTAAAAGCACTAAAAGCTCTTAAAAATACTTTTGATACTTCTCTTGACACAGATGAAATCAAAAAAATATTAAAATATAATCACTCTGTCTGGATTAACAGAAAGTCAGCATCATACAGGGAACTTTATGATTACACATGAATGAGAATTGGGAAAATAAAACTCTTGAGTACGATATTACTAAATACCCTTGGAATGATTGGGTTTTAGAAGAAATCAAAAAACTATTTCCAAGAGTTGAAGAGTTAGATACAATCCATGAATATATAGATGAAAAAGAAATTTTTAGTCTCTGTGTTTCTATTCAGCAATTATTTATGCACGATTTAACATGGATGAAAAGACTTTCTAATTTTGCAAAAGAATATATCCCCTCTCTTATCGATCATCAAGATTTTTTAATTAAAAGAAATCCTACCTTAAATTTAGTTGTTCCGAATCAACAAAGCATTGGAAGAAGACTACCCTTTCATCAAGGTATTTTTTATGATAATGGCAGAGATCAAGGCACTATCTGGATGCCTCTTACAGAGTCTTTTGACACAAATGCAATGTGGATTATTAACACAAATGAGTCGAAAGAGATAACCAAAAAAGTAATAGAAAACAACTGGAATTTAAAAAAGTTTGAAGAAGAGTGTCTAAAAGTTGCGTATCCTGTGACCTTATCTCCTGGTCAAGCTCATTTATTCAATCAAGAATCTATTCACGGAAATGTTAATAATACAACAAACAAGACTAGAATGGCTTTTGATTGGCATGTATTACCTAAAGGAGGAGAATACCATCGTAGATTACCAGGCGGGTTTTTTAGGCACCCTGACGATTATTCGCAAAATTTAAAACAAGACTACTCTCAAAAAAGATACATCACCTACTTATCTAATAATCATAGTATGAGCATAGACTGGCCTAAGAACTTTCAAAGAGCAATAATTGATAATTACTTAGATGAATGTAAAATTAATAATAATGCCTATCACTTTGAGAATGAGTTTTTAGACCATATGCCTATTCTCGATCATTTTCTTGAAGAGAAAATTGACGGTATAGTAATGTGTAGTATATATCAACTTCCTTCTGATTGTGAGCAGCTCCTATTAAAAGCCTTAAAAAACGATGTAAAACTACATTTTGCCAATGAAAGGCTTGTTATTGAAACAGTAGATGATATAAATAAGATCATAATGTATAGAAATTGGGGAACCCCTAAAAAAGATAAATACTCTTGGGAATAATATAATGACAGTAAGGTATACAAATTTGCCGGATAATAAAGATAAGCCTTTTGGTGGAGCTTATAGTGTTCATGATTCTGACTTGTGCGCTCATAGAGATTTAATCATAAATCAATTTACATTACAAAATAATTATACTGTTGATATTGCTCAACAGATCAAAGCTGAATATCTAGATACATTTAAAGAGTGGATGTTTTCAACACATGATATGATAGGCAAAGAGGACTTTCAAGAAGCGTGCTTTACAAACGGGACAACTGAGTCATTTTATCAGTTTTATTTACGGTATAAAGATACTAAACGTCTTAGACTCGCTAAAGGAGAATACTTTTTTCATCAAATGATGAAGGCTCTTTGGTATCCTTCAGCTAGGTTTGCCTGGTTAGATGAAGACGATATTAAAGAAGGCGATGCACTTTTAATTAGTATTCCTTTCTCCGATTCTTGTACTGTGCCTGATAACTTGGAAGAAATATTAAACAAATGTGATGAACTTGAGGTACCAGTGATGTTAGATTTTGCGTATCTTAATATATCTGTTGCGTTAAAAGTTAATCTTGAACATCCTTGTATAGAATACATTGTCAGTTCATTATCAAAAGTATTTCCTGTTGAAAACCATAGAATTGGTATCAGGTTACAAAGAAAAAAATTTGAAGATCAACTGTATGTTATCAATGAAACTAACTATAACTATATAAACTTGTTATCTGCCTACTTAGGAACTAAGATGATGCAAAAGTTTCCTGCTTGGTATGTTGTAGACAAATATAGAAAAGATCAAGAATTTATGTGTGAAAGTCTTGAGTTAGAAGTAGCTAACTGCGTATACTTCGGAATTGATTGGAACAATAAATATCCAGAATATAATAGAGGAACAAAAACAAATAGACTTTGCTTTTCAAGAATTTGGGATGGGAGAATGAAAATTGACATGTAATAACGACTATGATCCTTTAGAAGAAATAATTGTTGGAACAGCTGACTATGCAAATATTCCAATCCCTAACATTAGTGTAATGAAGTGTCAGTTTCCTGAATATGAAGAAGAATATGTAAGAAAATGGACAGGTTTCTATCCACAACAAATTATTGACGAACAAAATGAAGATTTAAATACTCTTGCTGATACTCTAAAAGACTTAGGTGTAACAGTGCATAGACCTGACACACAATACGCAAATGCACCTTGTTACTCTCCTACTTGGCACGGCAAAAATTGGCACTATCACTGCCCAAGAGACCTTACACTTATTATTGGTAATAAGATTATTGAAACTCCTTCTCCTATCTGGAATAGGCAGTTTGAAACATGGGCATATAGAGGAGTATTTAACAAGCTTTACGATGAAGGGTATGACTGGATTAAAGCTCCTGTTCCTATTTTATTTGACGAAAACTACAAAGAAGATACTAGAGGAGTACCTGCTCTAAACAACGAAGAAATTTTATTTGAAGCGGCAAACTGCGTAAGAGTAAATAACGAAATTCTATACCAAGTCAGTAATACAGGTAATGAAAAAGGTGGTCAGTGGCTTCAAAGAATATTAGGCTCAGACTATAAGGTTCACATAGCTAAAGATCTTTATTCATATGCTCACTTAGATAGCACTATTGTTCCAGTTAGAGAAGGGTTAGTTGTTTATAATGCTTCTAGAGTAACTCCCGAAAATGAACCTGAAATGTTTAAATCTTGGGATAAGATTTGGATCAATGAGTGTCAAACTGTTGAAGAAGCTCCGTTTGGTCTTCCTTGGGGAGCCAGTGAGTGGATTGGTATGAACTTTATCAGTGTTAATGATAAACTTGCTATCGTGGATAAAAAACAGACAGAACTCATTACAAAACTTAAGCAGAATGGAATTGACTCAATACCTCTTGAATTACGTCATGATAGAATAATTTCTGGAGGCTTTCACTGTGTTACTCTTGACGTAAAGAGATCATGTTAGTAGTTTGTGGAGAAAGTTTTAGTTACGGAACTGATCTCAATTCCTGGCCTGCAATAGTATCCCAAAAATTACAGATGCCTTTAATAAATTTAGCAATCGTTGGGTGTAGTAATTTTGCCATATGCCATCAAATTCAATATGTCTTAGAGAATTTAACTCCTAATTATGTTATTATTTCTTTGACTGCGGCTGAGAGGTTCGAGATCGATGAAAATGAGTTTGGACCTCCTGCTACGATAAAAGATTTTAAAACCAACATTGATGAAATAACATACACAAATCCTAATGCTACTATTGTATCAGGCAATGTGTCATCTCATTTGAGAAATACAAACATAGAAATAATCAAACCTTATTTATTTAATGCTTCTTTTAGGCTATCAGCACAAAATCAGGCGTGGGCAGTAAATCATCTTACGTCACAACTTAAATGTAAATATTTGCTTTACAGAAATATATTTCCAAGATACCATGAAGATATTGAAAACTACAAAGATGAATATTACTTTGGTGTTAATAATTTAATAAACTCTGGCCCATATGATTATGAATCGATTAGAGTAAATACTACTAATCATCTAAATCACGAAGATAACCAGAGATTTGCAAATAAGGTTATATCTGATTTAAATGGCTCATAATAAAAGCAAAGCAAAAGGTTCAGCTTATGAACAAAAAATAGCCACTCTGCTAAGTTCTGAATTTGGTAAAGAATTTAGGCGTGTCCCACTGTCAGGATCTATTGACTATTTAAAAGGTGACATATGGACTCCTCATGATACTGCTTGGTGGCCTTATGCAATAGAATGTAAACATTATAAAGATATAGAGTGGAATAACCTACTAACCTCTAAAACTACAGACTTATTAAACTTTTGGAGACAAACGGTTCGTGAAGCTGAAGTAATGAACAAAAAACCTCTTTTGATCTTTAGGTGGAATCGATCTAAAGATTTTGTCGCATTTGACGATAATATTGAAGTTCCATTCTACATTGAGGTAAAATCTTTTGGATGTAAGTTTAAAGTAACAAAGCTTGAAGACTGGATTACGGCCATAAAAGAACAAACTGACCTTGCTCCTTCCTCTTAAAAGTGTTATAGTTATTTATAAATACAGGAGATAACTATGACTAAATCTTGGAATGACCTTGCAGACCTGCAAGAGCCAGACTACTCTACTTATAATAATCTTTTGATTATTGACGCTAACAACCTTTCTTATCGTTGGCTTCAACGCCCTAACTATGACTCTTTTGGCGCTGACTTTATTCGCACAATTCAATCTCTTTCAAAATCTTATGAAGCTGCTAGAACTATTGTCTGTTTTGATTTTGGCAAAAGCTACTATCGAATGGATATGCATGAGGAATACAAAGGCACTCGTAAAAAACCAAAAGAAGAGGAAGAGATCAAAAAGTATGAGGCATTCTTTGCCGTGCTTAATGATCTGCCAGACCAACTTGACGAAGAAGTATTAAAGTTTAGAGGAGTTGAGGCTGATGACCTCTTAGCGTGGATTACGCAAAATGTGTCTGATAGATATGATCATACTTGGATTGTTTCTTCAGATAAAGACTTAATTCAACTTGTCGATGATAATGTTTCTATCTTCAACATATTTGGAAGAAAAGAAGTAACTAAACAAAGTCTTTTTGACGACTTAGGATTAGTGCCATCAGAGTTTATGTTGTCGAGAATTATTGAAGGAGATAAGTCTGATAATATCATTGGTATTGAGGGAATCGGTCCTAAAAGGGCACAAACTCTAGCAAAAGAGTATAAAACTCTTAATGATTTGATTGCAGCACTCCCAATTAAAGGCAGGTCTAAGTATATTCAAAATCTTAATGCAGGGCTAGACACTCTTGTCAGAAATGAAAAGCTGATAAATCTAAAAAAATACTGTGTTGATGCAATCTGTGCAGGTAAAGAAGGAAACGAGACTCTTGAAAAACTTTCCAGCCTGTGAAATCAATATTGAGATAAGTACTACTGCTAAAAGTCTAGAGAAAGAGTATAGTACCTCTTGGGAATTTAATCGAGATACTTCACTAGATAGCTTCTTTGACCTTAGAGCTTGTATAACTAAGCCTTTAGTAATAAAGCCTGGACAAATAGCACCAATTCCTACAGGAATTTATCCTCAACTAAAAAACCCTAATTTTAGAATAGTTTGCTCATCTCACACAGATGTTGTTTTTGAACAGGGGTTAGCTCTTGCTGATGGTATTTCTACATTTGAATATTCATTTAGGAATGAAATTTGGCTTTTGATAGAAAATAAATTTCAACAAGCACAGACTGTACAGCCTGCTCAAAAAATAGCAACTTTTTCTGTAAATTATCTTCCACGAATGGTAATAAATTACGTTGATGAGATAGAAGAAATTGAATGGAAAAATAAATCTGCAAAAAGTTATATTCAAAAAATTAAGAAAAAATTACTACCAGATATCTATGACACCAAAAAGCAACCTGTGGAAGACGTGTTTTACACTAGAGAAGATGTAAACGGATTCCTTGATAAAGGAAAAGTTATAGATTATAAATATAAAGATAGGAATGATTAATGGAAGTAAGACTTATTAGTTACTCACAGCCTCCAGAAGATGGGCTTTATGTGGGAGAAGATATCCAAGAACTTATAGCTTATTGTGCGCGAGTATCAAATCCTGATAATCAAAACAATAGTGAAACTAGTGATAAACTTTTAAAATATTTAATCAGAGAAAAACACTGGTCGCCTTTTGAGATGGTATCTGTATGTTTAGAAATAACTACTACAAGAGACATTGCTAGACAAATGTTAAGACATCGATCTTTTTCATTTCAAGAATTTTCACAAAGATATGCTGACCCCACGACGTCACTTAAACATGTGACAAGAGAAGCAAGATTGCAAGACACAAAAAACCGTCAAAACTCAATTGATGTTGAAGATAGCGCCTTAGACCAAAGTTGGAGAGGTCAGCAAGATCTTGTGTGGCTAGCAGCAGTTAAAGCATACAACTGGGCTATTGAAAGAGGTATTGCTAAAGAACAAGCTAGAGCAGTTCTACCTGAAGGGCTTACTGAATCAAAATTGTATATGAATGGAACGCTCAGAAGCTGGATTCACTATATCGACTTAAGAGAAAAGAACGGGACCCAAAAAGAGCATATGGCTATCGCAAGAGCCTGTGCAGATGTAATTACAAAAATTTTCCCAATGGGTGAAACTTATTTAGCTGCTCCTAGAAAATAATGTCTATTGGATTTTTGACACAATATTATAGAGGCTTAGGACACTCTCAGCGAATAAAATTTATCGCTGAGAAAACCTCTGAGTATACTGATGTTGTGATCATGGATCAATTGTTTCAACCTCCTATTGAATACTCTGTACCACATGTTGCATTTTTAAAAGACTATGATGTTCCTGACTTAAATTCTGTCTTTCAATTTATTCAACAAGCTCCTATGATAAACTTTAGAATTAAGCAGTTTATTAAAACTATTGAAAAGCATGATGTTAAAATACTTGTATGTGAAGGGTTTCCTTTTTGTAGACAACAATTTGCTCATGAATATTTTAGATATTTTGAAGAGTGTAAAAAAAGAGGAATTAAGATTGTTATCTCTATCAGAGATTTTCCTTGGGATGAGCCTCACAACACCTCTTTACAAGACTGGGTTTTATACACTCAAAATGTAGTTACCCTATATTATGCTGATAAAATTCTAATTCATGGTGATGAAAAAATATTGCCTCTAGTAAGTGATAGAACAAGACACTCACACTCTTCGCAAATTATTAATTCTATAAAGCACATGATTTATTACACAGGATACGTGTGTGATGAGGATCAACCTAAGCATAACAAAACAAATAACAACATTTTTGTCTCTACAGGATTAAATAAAGATGAATCTGTATACTTATTTAAAAATATAGCTAAGATTGCCTCTAAGTTTTCAGACTATAATTTTATAATGCCAGTAGCTAACAAATATCAAAAAATCTCTGGCAAAAGAAATAAAAACATTTATCTAGTTGAATATGTGCCAAAGCTTAGAGACAAGCTTACAAATTGTGCCGCATATATAACTTATGGAGGCTATAACGCTACTGTTGAAATTCTCCAAGGACAAATTCCTTCTATAGTAATACCCAGACAAAGTGGACGAAAGCTCGCGCACTTTGTTAGGCCT
>Ga0222719_10001889_pt1 | contig 19692 bp, 15 predicted proteins | sample C33_34DmetaG_FD_165039 | JGI IMG/M metagenome (GOLD analysis project Ga0222719, IMG submission 165039) | Estuarine water microbial communities from San Francisco Bay, California, United States - C33_34D | ecosystem: Environmental > Aquatic > Marine > Unclassified | place: USA: California... | reverse complement strand
AAAAGCCCAAGTTACCGGGGTGTGGATCCGCGTGAAAGAGACCATTGTCCATCGTTTGAATGACATAAGAGTTGATCAGGGCTTCACAAATCTTCTTCTTGTTCACTTTAGGATCTGTGATTTCGGTCAGTTTCACAGAGGGCACATATTCCATGACGATCATTTCATCATTTGAATACTTTTTATATACTTTTGGAACTTTTACCCAATCAACATCTTTCATACTTTTTCGAAACTTTATAGCATTCTGAATTTCTTGTTGGTAATCAGCTTCTCCCAAGAGGTATTCTATAGATTCATCGAGAACCACACCGGAACTATTCCCTGTATCAATACCAACACGTTCTAAAATTTTTACAATGTCGCGTATAGTATCTGTATCCTCTTTCATGATGTCCAGGATCCCAGGTCTTTTTATTTTTACAACAACCTTTTGTCCAGTGTGTAAGACAGCCATATGCACTTGCCCTATACTGGCAGACTTGAATGGCACAGGGTCAAATTCTTTGAAGATGTTTTGATCTACAATGGTGTTAAATTCCACGGGAGGGACGTCATCTTGAAGAGATTCCAACTCTTTAGTGAACTCTGGAGGATACAAGTCTCCTCTCGTCGAAGCTATTTGACCTAATTTTACAAAAGTCGGACCAAGTTCGAGGAGTTCTCCCTTTGTCCACCTCCCCAGTTCAGACTTATCTTTTACAGTCGCATTTTTCAAAAGAAACTTACCTGCAAATTTCCATGTTTTTACCCTTTGATTTGGCGCCAACTTGACAGGTGGCGTCGTAGCATTGGTTATACTCAACATATCCTACATTACCCTTAGGATTTTTTCTATAAGCTAAATATAGAATGAAGATTCATATCGTTGGAGCTGGTCCTACGGGAATGTCCCTCGCTTGGGAGTTACTTAAGTCAGGGGAACATGAAGTTACCATCTACGACAGAAAAGTTTCCGCGGGTGGTTCTTGGTGGGAACCTGATATAGAATCTCGAGATCTTCACGCACACCGAATCGTTTTTGATCGAGCCTTCGTCAATACGAGAAGTTTATTCAACGAAATGGGTATCTCTTGGGATGAAATGTTTCAAGCTAAGGAGAATGGTGATCATATTCGTTTCGTTCTCCGTTCTCTAGGTTTTAAAGACTACGGGACCCTAGTATCCCTATTTGCTCGGGTGCTCTCTCAACCCTCTAAATATAAGAGTGTTTCAGTTAAAGATGCCTTGGGTCCCCTCACCGAGAGTGGACAGAAATGCGTTGAACATCTTCCACTCATCATGGACGGTGTGACTTGGGACGTCATGTCTGCGTATGAATTTGTAAAGAATCTCGATCATGTTGGACTCTCCACTCCACATACACAGAGAGTTTCGGGGAAGGTGATGTGCGACGCCATGGAAGAAGCGCTCATTAACACCGGAGCCAATTTCATTTTTGGAACAGAATTAGTTGACATCAAATACAATGAAGATGATTTCGTGGCAACTTTTTCTGATGAAAGAGTCATTAATGATGGAATGCTTTTCCTATGCCTCGATAATAGTCCCGCTCTCAAACTTTTGGGAGATAACTGGGGACCCGATGCGGACAAAAAAGTTCGTCTCAGTACATATGGCGCCATTAACGTTCTTTTAGACTATGAAGAGCCACTCAGTATGAAGACGGATCTTGAGATTTCTGCAACAACCAAGTGGAACTTACAACCTAAAGTTTTAGCTGATGGTAAGACTGTATCGTGTGTCATTTGTCACCTCACAGAAGAAATCTTGGGTTCCAGTCCTGAAATCCTAAAAGAAGAGGTTCTCAAACAACTTGGTCTTCCCGAACCCCTCGATATTCGAATCGGGTGGGGAGCGGAGTGGGAAGAAGACAAATGGACATTCTCCCAATCTTCCGGTGTGCTCAGCCTTTATGGGCAACTTCCCTTCTTTGGAAAGTGTTCAAAGGTTGCTATGTGTGGTATGATGTCTCCCAGGTATACACCCTACTCGAGTATCGAGGCGGGTATAGAAGTTTCTAGAAGTCTCAGTCACGAGTGTTTCGGAACAAGGAAACCACTGAAGCCCCTACTTCTTTCTCAAGTTCTTCTATTTGTGGTTGTGCTACTTATAGTTTTAGTTCTCGTGTATCGTAACAGGAATCAATGAAGTTTGTGGCAAAAGTGCACGAACCAATGTTTGAATTCAATAATAAAAAGTATATACGTCTCATAATTCCCGCCAAAGTTTCCGAAATTGTGGAGCGAATGCACACCCAAAAGTGGCACGGTCTCGCTAATCAAAATATAGATAATCCCCTAGATGGTAACATTCTCACAGTCAAGGTTCCATTTCGATATAGGAGAGTGATGTGTGAAGTCCGAGGACGACCCGTGCAGTCTCTTATAAAGGGTGATGACGTGGAAATTGAAGCGGACTTCAGGGGGTATTGGAATGTGGGAAATTACTCGGGCTTCTCTTGGATACTCTCGAGCTCCTCAACCTCCTGATTTGGATCATTAGGAAGCTCGATAGTCTTGAGACCACCCTTTTTGAAACCTTCAAAAGTTTGAAGCATTCCCTGAAGCCTGAAGACTTCCTGGGTCAGGCGCTCAATCTGCATACGTGTTTGTTTAATGTTCTCTTCAACGTCGACAACGGGCATTTTACTCATTTAAAGTTTCCAATCTTTAAATAAGTAATCCGATGACAGTTCTTACACGGACGGGGTATCTTGTAAATGATGGACCAATTCAAGATATTAAAAAGGAACTTACCGTAAGACCTATCGTAAATGGTGACTTCGGATTTCCTCCCCCGCCTTTTAAAGTTTTTAAATCAACTAAGACTGGAGTCTGCGTTCCCAGATTCTATGGAACTGCTAAACTTGGAGAACCCAATGAGGATCGTCGCCCCGAGCCCACTCGCACCAAAAATAGATTTGTCGGGCAGCTCAGGGATGCCACACACCAAAATGAAGCCTTTGCGGCTGCTATCAAGGCGGGTCATGGAGTTCTTTCTTTGCCATGTGGGTATGGAAAGACCACCGTATCCTTGGCGATAGCTTCAAAGTTGGGCTACAGAACCATGATCATCGTGCACAAACAGTTTTTGGCGGATCAATGGAGAGAACGCATTCAACAGTTTTGTCCAGGTGCCACAATAGGTATCGTGCAACAGGACAAGAAAGAGGTGGAGTGTGATTTTATTATCGCTATGCTTCAATCTTTGTCCCTAAAAGAGTATTCATTTTCAGATTTCGAAAGTATTGGAACGCTCATCGTTGATGAAGCGCATCATATTTGTGCTAAAGTGTTTTCACAGTCCCTTTTCAAAATGTGTCCTAAACATATCTTTGGCCTTTCGGCGACACCTGAGAGAAAGGATGGACTCACCAAGGTTCTTCATTGGTTCATGGGACCCACATTCTTTGCAGTTGAACGAAAAAATCAGACACAAGTGGAAGTATTCCCCGTGACCTTCGATTCACCCAACTATAGGAATCCACCACCATCTATGAGAAATGGGAAAATATCAATGCCAAATATGATTACTGAACTTGTGGAGGATCGAACACGTAACAGAATGTTGGTGGAACTCGTGAAAAAAGCTTCTGCGGGAACGAGACAGCTTCTGGTTCTCAGTGACCGTAGACATCACTGTGAGTTTCTTCATCAGTGTTTTCCGAAGACTTCGGGACTCTACATGGGTGGTATGAAGGAGGCAGCGCTCCAGGAATCCTCAAAAAAGAAAATCATCTTCGCCACCTTCAGTCAAGCCCATGAAGGTCTTGATATTCCAACACTCGATACAGTTATTTTGGCGAGTCCCAAGTCTGACATCACTCAAAGTATAGGACGTATCATGAGAGAGACGAAAGGTAAAAAGAATGAACCGCATATTTATGATGTTCACGACCCATGGTCAGTCTTTACAGCGATGTATTTCAAGCGAATGAAGGTGTATCGTCAAGGTGGATTTAAGATTCATGGTAAAGTGGCGAATGAAACGAAGAGTGACTTCCCTCAGGGAAAGTGTCTGTTTTTATAATCTAAACAATAAATAAATGTCTGGTGCATTAATACAACTCGTCTCCAAGGGGGTCCAAGACGTATACCTCACGAGTGACGAGGGACATTCCTTCTTTCGTATGAAGTTCATGAGACACACGAACTTTTCTCAAGCCCCAAAGTTGATAAAGTCCATCACTGATAAGGATAATTCCATCGTCATTCCAGTTTTGGGTGATGTTATAAATGGCATTTGGTTTGAGAAGGTTGGTGTGAATGCAGTCGATATGACATCGAATCTTTTTTACAATTCGACAATAGATTTGTATATTGGTGGACAAAAAGTGGACTCCCAACATTTTGACTATTACGCAGACATCTGGCCGAACTACATGGCTGATACATGGACAAAGGCACACGAATTAACGAACAGGGTTTCTAGATCTAATCCAGCTTTCCTTCCTCTTCACTTTTTCTTCTGTGATCACAAGGCATTCTTACCTCTGGTTGCCTTACAGAATCATCAAGTTGAGATTAGGGTCACTTTTGATGATGCTTATTATAACGATTCAGTTCTAAATCTCACGGTGGAACAAAAGAGAATCAATGTCTATGGTAACTATGTCTACCTAGATAAAGAGGAGCGAGAATCACTTGTGAAACGAACCCTTGATTTTGTCATCACCCAAACACAAAAGATAGAACTTCCTATGACTACAGTTTCAGACAACTCTCAGGGTGGTGGTCACAACACTTTTGATATTTCGTCGTTTAATCACCCGGTAAAGTCACTTTTCTTTGGATTCGGCGCCCTCAGTGACGATTTTGCAAACGATCGTTTCACCTTTTTGGATGCTGACCTTCAACTCAATGGTGTACCGATTCTTGAGAAGATGACTCCCATTTATTTTCATACAGTCCAAAATTATTTCAAATCTTCCTATGGAGCTTCTGATTTTGTTCATGAAACTCATGTGCTCTTCAACACACGATACTTTGCCTATCACTTCTGTATGAACGCATCGGATTATAACCCATCCGGAAGCTGTAACTTCAGTAGACTCGATAATGCCAAGCTCGTCCTAAGGGGTGTGGAGAAGGGTAATAACAGACCAGAGGGTCAGGAACTCCTCATTTATGCTGTAAACTATAATGTGCTCAGAATCAAAGACGGATTAGCCGGAATTTTATTCGGCAATTAGAGTATAGATGGGTAGAACGGCTCGTTTCGATCAGGTCTACGTTACCAGTTTGGACGCAGACCCAGTAGAGCAAGATGTACTCACAACTATAAGAAGTATTATCACTAGTGAAATCGAGGCAGATCTTGTCACTTCAGATCAGTTTGCTATAGCTAACACAAATCCCACCAAAAATTTTTCAATGGGCACCACTGTCACTATGGATAACAGCGCCCCAAATTTTGTTTTGGATGTTACGAAGGGTATTCGTTCCGAACGTATCTACGCAAACGATAAAATTGCAATTGATGCCCCTAATGCTACAAATGAATTTCAGCTTGGAACAAACTCGGCTGTCGTCATGAATAGGGCAGCTCAGCATCTTTTGACCCTAAAAGGTAACGTCTCAGCCACTAACGTTTTGGTGTCGAACATCATTGGTGTCGGTGATGCATTCAAAGTTGATAGAGTCGGATCCAATGTATTGAAGGTTGTCGGGAATACATATTCGACGAATGTCACCGTACATGACCATCTCCTTGTTGGTAATGATACACGCAATGGGTCTAACGTTGCAGTGTTTCAAGGTGGAAATGTTGTCATCAGTGGTGATTCATTGATTATAAATGGGAATCTCCAAGTCAATGGAAATGCATTTATTACGGAGGTGGCACAATATCAAACAACTGTAAACCTGGTCGTCGAAGATGCATTTATTCAAATGGCAAACACAAATAGCGGTGGCACCTTCGATAATGCACTCATCATGACGGAGGAGAAAGATGGTTCACAAGCGAATCTTGTAATGGGGTATCAATTTTCTAACAATGAATTCTTATTTGGAAGAACATTTGCAGCTCCACCCGATACAAGTATCATCGTTGATGAGGCAAATACGGTGAATCTTCATGTGTATGGTCAATTTTACACGAGTGGAAATGTGGGTGTCGCTAATATAACAACGGACTATACTCTTTCTATAGGTTCAAATGTTTATTTCGATGATACGGGATCGAATGTGATGTTTTCGAGAGGTAATGTATTTATCGAAAGACTCGAAACAGGGACTGGTGGTGCTCAATTGGGAAGCGCTATCACGATTAATAACTATGTCGACAGCAAGTTTACAGTGGCGAGTAACATCCAAGGACATTCCATACGAACTACGGGCACCTCACAATCGGGTATATCGAATACTTCACCCACAGATACCCTTTCCATAGGAGCCAAAATTTTTGCAAATCTCACAACTGCAAATACTCTCACAGTATTGGGAAATACTGCTACTACAAATCTTCTCGTTGATGTAGTCTATACACACTCGAATATTACTGTGCATGCGGATAGATACGGTGGTGACAGCACGTCAAACGCGCTTATACTTAAATCCGGTCCAACTACCTCGAACGTGAGTTCTATTGAGGTCTATGGTGCAAGCACTTCCAACACACATCAAAATATTAGGTTCAAAACTAAGAATACCGAAAGAATTCGAATCGCATCAACTGGTTACATGGGTATAGCCAACACAAATCCATCGGAAGCTCTTACGGTGGCTGGAAACGTTCACATGATAGGTAGCAATGCGGTCGTCTACGGAAACACGTGGGGTTCGAAGGGTATGCGTATGTATTCATCACCTTTCGTAGGTGAAAATAAGGTGGAGAACATTGTGGCGGCTGGTAAAGGTCTCAACTTCTATGCGAGTCAGACTTCGACAATGGGCACCCCAAAGGTAACCATATTGGAATCGAGTAACGTGGGCGTGGGCACAGCCACACCCCAAGGTCGCCTCCATACCTCTGGTGGAACTGTATTTATTAATGACCCAATTCAATATCGCAACGGTTTTAATCCTCGTGTATCACCATTATCAGTTTCAAATACGATTCAGATTTCGGGTGCTACCATCGACTTAGCCGATGTCATGCATTTGTCACGGGAAGGTAATGCGGACCGTGACGGTGTGAGAGCGTCATTTAAAATGGGTAAATTCGATAACGCGGTTGGAAAGTCAAAATCTAAACTTGATATATTCCTTTCAAATGATCGGTATACCGATGAAACCGAAGTGCTCACTCTACGCGCGGATGCTCGTGTTGGTATAGGAACTACACAACCGAGTGCACATTTAGAAGTATACGCCACAGGTGTAGGAAATCCAATAGGTAATGTAGGGGAGGGTAATGGTATTTTAGTTCACAATCATGGTGAGGGTGCCGGGGATGCTATCGTAGCCCTACAAACTGATACATCAAATGGTAATGTATTTACGTCATATATTCAAAGTGATAATGACTCGGCCTTCACTGGCTGGTCTGTAGGTCTAACGGGTTCATCGAATGATTTTAGAATCACAGAGGACTACGAGAAGGTTTCTGAATCTAGTGCAGTTGGTGTCTTTATAAGTGGCACATCGAGAAACGTTGGTATAGGCACGGATATACCTAGGGGTAAATTGGAAGTCGCTGGTAACGTTGTCATAGGAAATCAACTCACATTTGGGGGTCTTACCGGTGACGAGTATGGAAATACTATGTTCGTAGAGAGAAGTTATTCGACTAATTTTGATAAAAATGAGCTCGTATTATTCAAGGGTAATAAAACCGCATCCGCCACAAACTCATCTGGTCCTTCCAGAATTAGACATATTTCAGGTGAACACGTATTTCAAACTATAGATATAGACGGTGAAACTTTCGAAGACACGATTGGGACCGTCGGTGAAGGAACGGGTGACGTCCCCCTCTGTATTACAGATTTGGGAACTGTTGTGATAGGCGGAAGTCGTTTAGATGCAGCGGCGGCTGCGGCACGAACAAATACTAAACTCATTGTTAAGGGTGATATTGAGTTTGCGGGAACGGGCACATTTAAGCTGACGGGTTTTCAATTTTTAACGACAACTGGAGCTTCATCATTAAATATTCTTCGAAATGTTTTAAATGGTGTCACACGTCGTCCACTCGTATTTACACACGATGATGGGGTAGGTGGTGATGTTGAATTTGCTCGTTTTGACGATGGAGGTCGTTTCGGTGTAGGCACTGATTCTCCGAGTGCAAATGTCCACATATACGATTCTCGAACAACTGATATCGATGTGCTCAAACTTGAGAGTCCGGGAACAGATAAGGAGACGGGTATGCTCATTTACACTGGTGATGGGGAAGGTGGATTCATTAGGGGTTTCAGTAACGCCAATAACGACACCACGGGTCTTATCGTGGGTGTAGCTAATAACAGTGTTATCACAAATTGTATCCATGTAATTCAGTCGAGTAACGTGGGTATAGGCACAAACAAACCGGGTGAAAAAGTTCACATCTATGATGGAACGTTGCTTGTAGAACACTCCTCGAGTAATGCGACAGTGGAGTTTAAGACCACTGGTGGAACGGCGAACATTCACACGGACGCATCGGGTAATGTGCATATAAACCCCTTGATAACCGGATCTAGAAATACAACCTTCCTCAATAGTAATGTAGAGGTCATAGGTGATTTCACCGTCGACGGTGCCCTAGATCTAGGTGAGCAAGTTGGTATTGGTTTAGGGGGTGCTACGGCAAATACAGAACTTCACGTCAATGGTGGTATAATTACAAACTCTGACCAAGTTGCTACAAAGAGGTATTCAAACACATTTCCTATTACAGCGGGTAATGGACAAGATGTAGTTCTCACATTCAAAAAAGAGACATTCTTCAGTAAAGTCATTGCAGTTTTAAGGGAAAATGGTGATGTTTCTAACACGAGCACCATGGTTCTTGAGTTCTCAGGAGGCACCCACGACGGAAGTGTCCCCACAAAAGACATCGCATTAGGCACGAAAAATATATTTGGATCAGCTAACGAATATCCGTGGAGTTCAGGTGTTGAGGTGGGGACGAGAAGTGTTAGACTTATACCATACACGAAAGACCAAGGTGGAGTTGATTACAATTATGATATTATAGTTGAAGTCGTTACAGCGTGTAATGGAGGTCTCAGTAAAATTTCAAATAATCTTACAACCGATGATCCAGCAAATCTCGATAATGATACCGCTGGAACAGACACTCTATCGACACATTCTTATTAAATTTACTACAGGGGAGTGCCCTGCGGTAGATTCAACATTTACGCCCTGATGGAATCGGAGACGGCTAACATCACCACGCCGATAATAAAAGCCATGATGACGTAATTTAATTCAGTTTCTTCACGACCGACGGGTGGTGCCTTTGCCACCTCCTCAGTCTTTGGTTCCGCAACAACTTTCTGCTGTCGAACGGGAGGCTCAAGCTCCTCAAGCGGACAATACGCTATCATTTATATAGTATTAGAGATTAATTTCAGTCTTCTTTTTTCGACGGGTTCTCTTTGGTTTGGCGGCACCCACATTAACCTCCTTAACCTCACCACCCGTGGAGTCACCAGAGATGGAGATGATGTCACTGAGATCATCGTCCTCCTCCACTGGTGGGGCTGCTGCTGTGCCGAAAGAAGTGTTCATAGGGGGTGGAGGGGGCATCATAATTCCACCCATGAGACTAGAAATATCAACCCCGGGCCCCTTCATCTCATATTCTCCTGTGCCACCCACCGGGGCATCAGCTGCGGAACCATCGGGGGCTCGTGTCGTATTTTGAACAGCACTCATCATATTCTTCACCAGGTCTGGGTTCTGCTTAATGACATCATTCATATTGGGCATTACCGATTTGAACATAGAATTGGTAAGATGGAACATCATTGCTGAGCCACCCAACATCATAATCAGTTTGACCTCTGGTGCGACATTGACCTTCGAGCGATACTTCACATACAGCTCCTCGAATACTCCATCGTAGTCATCAACATTCTCCATCACGGATTCAGACCAACCCTCGAGCTGAATCTCAAAAGGGTTATACCTCTTATTAAGGAACTCTAGACCAGTCACACACGCAACAAGCATACGCCTCGAAAAGCGAACGGATTGTTCAACATCTATACTGTACGTAATTCGCTTAACCTCAGACCTGAGCTCATCAACATTTGAGTAAGCATTCAGTCTCTTGTTCACAGCGAAACCTTTCTTCTCTAGACGTCCTAACTTGTTAATTAGATCGGCCTTCTCCTCATCAATTGAGGTATACCCTTTACTGGGCTGCTCAGCCTGTTCATCAGGTCCAGGGCCCATAGGCTCATCGTCAAACATCATATGTTCATCTTCACCGTAGTCAATCTCCTCATCTTCATGGGGCTGCGCTGGAGCTGATTGCTTATTAGGATTCACAAAAGCATCCATAGCCTCTTGTTGATGCATAGATGAGGGAGGTCGCTGCATGGGTCTCTGAGGTCGAGGCACTATTTTGGGACGTGGGGCGGAAATCTCAATCTCATCCATGAGCGCCTGTTCGTCGGCATCTAATTTCATAACGGTCGTATGACCCCTGTCGAGTACGATTTCTTCGTCCATCTACTCTCTGTCTAGAAACTAAGAAAATGTCTTTAACGCACTTTAAAAAAATATATGTCTATTATAAATGTTCAAACTCAATCGTGCTGATCGTAACGCCCTCATCGCCATGACCGTCTTGATGATCGCCATCATCGTTCTGGGTGTGATGAATGTGAGAACCGTCAACTATCAACCCAGGCCAATCACCATCAAGGCTGTCAGTGAAAAGTCACTTTTCGATCTCGAGAGTGATCTCGAGTGCACCGCCGGTTCGGGTAAGAAGGATAGCCCTTACTCTGTCGGTCTCACCCCAGGTGGCCTATGCGGTGCCCAAGAGCTTGTGGGTGAGCACGCTGGCTACGAGATTGCGGATGGAATCGGTGGATCTTTAATCTAAGCTAATATAAATGGCTCTCATCACGTCACCAACGGAGACTATTCCAGATCTCAACTATGAGTATCACACCATCACAGTCGACACGGTCGATCAAGCTAGTGCGAATACTTTCACTTGTTATCTCAGTCAGCCGCTGAAAAATATCGTTCAGGCTAGACTTCTCGCCGCTCGTATTAACACTACTACAGATACAGAACACTGTTATATTTCTATTGATGAGCTGAACACCGTTTTTTCTGATAGGGCGTCTAACACTTATGAAGGTCAGGCATCTCTAGGTGTTCTCAGAAACTCTTTCGCGAGTTTAGTCGTGCCAGATGATTTGACAAGTAACATTATCACTTTTAGGGACAACTACCCAATCGCAACCCAATATATAAACCCTATTCGAAGACTTGATCGTCTCACGGTGAATATAAGAAATCAATCTGGTGTTCTCATAACACCACCAAACCCTACCGAAGATAATTTTTTAGTTCTTCGATTCGTCTGTAGAAAACCCAACTTGTAATTTTTCTCCCCTTAAATTAGTATTACCATGTCCGCCGGTGTTGTTCAGTTGATAGCGATCGGTGCTCAGGATAAGTTTATCATGGGCAATCCCGAAATCTCATTCTTCAGTTCAACCTTTAAGAGGCATGCTAATTTTTCACAGTCCGTTGAAAAACAAACCATCCACGGAGAGGTGAAAAACAATTCTATGTCCAGTGTGCAGTTTGAAAGATCCGGTGATCTTTTAGGCTATGTTTATTTTACCCTCGATGATACCAATCAAGCCCTAGATGTGCAGAGATGGGACACAATCATCGATAAGGTGGAGCTTCTTATAGGGGGGTCCGTAATTGACACCCAAGATGCTATATTCACCGAGAAGATTGCCATAGATACATACGCCCAAAATGTATCTAGAAGTGCGAATGGCACACACCCAGGTATATCTGCTCGCTCCTATTTTTACCCCCTTAGGTTTTTCTTTTGTGAGGGGCCACAGTGTGCCCTTCCACTTGTAGCATTAAATTATCATAATGTTGAAATTAGGATCCATTGGGCTACAGCAGCATCTAACTACAACGTAGAGTGCTACGCCAACTATTATTACCTCGATAACGAGGAGCGTGGTCAGGTTGCCACCAGAAAACACGACTTGTTAATAACACAAGTGCAAAAGAACGTTCCCTCGAACTCCCTCGTGCAAGACCTCACGTTTAATCATCCCGTGAAGTATCTTGCATCCTCAGATACTACAACAGACGGTGCTCTCACCTCACCATCAAATAAAATTAAATTAAACATTAACGGTCTAGATGTGAGCAATTACAGATGGGGTAAACCTCATTTCATAGATGTTATGAGCTATTATCACACAAACTTTGTGACTTCACCAGATTTCTTCCTTTACTGTTTCTGCCTCTCAACGAGCTCCCTCCAACCTACAGGCACACTCAACTTCAGTCGTCTCTCATCAGCTAAGATCATGAGTGAGTCTATGAACATTAATGACCCAATTTATGCAGTAAACTACAACATACTCCGTATAGACAATGGTATGGCTGGTCTACTTTATGCAAATTAAAATACTAATCTATATTAAATGGTCAAGACCTTGCCTACCGTGGAGCGGTCCACTAAGATTCGGTTTGGTAAAAACGCCTTAGAAGACCAGGGTGAAAACACGATCGTTCTAAATGCGAGTAATACCGCAGTTGATGCATCTCTAGGTGGTGCGGTATATATTTCACCAGTTCGTTTTGAACCAGATTATGATCAAAATGATGCCATCGTTCTCATGATGTATAATACCAACACAAAAGAAATGGTAGAATCTGGAGAACCCGCATCAACACTGATTTCTGACGTGAGTCTTCAAGGTGCTACACTACAAGGCAATGTGACATCGAACTCTATGATTTTTTATAATAATGCGGTTGCATTTGTAACTAGTGGAAATGTCGGTATAGCCAATTCATTAGCGTCACACACCCTAAGTGTTGGTTCAAACCTTTACGTTGATGATACAGGATCTAATATTCTCGTCATAGCCGGTGGTGTCTCCATCGATGGAAATCTTACTGTGAATGGTGGAGTCACTACAATTTCCACTGAAAATCTTACGATTGACGATGCCATTATAGAACTGGGGAAGAACAACATATCTGAGGATACAGGTCTCATCATGACCCGCTCAGGATCAAATGTCACTGTAGGATTTAGAGAGGTGGAAAATGAGTTTGTCTTGGCGTATACCCAAAGTAGTGCCGAGAGCAATGTAATTACACCCATAACTTCGGAAGACTTGGATGTTCATGTGTATGGTGGCGTATTGACTGAATCAAATGTGGGTGTTAAAACCACCTCACCAGATGCCGAATTACACGTGGTTGGTAATGTGTATGTTTCTTCAAACTTGACAGTTGATACGGACACCTTCCATGTGGATGCTGAGAACGATTCCATAGGAATCGGGACTGTAAATCCCGACGCCGAGTTACACGTTGTAGGTAATGTCTATATAAGCTCAAACCTGACTATTGATACAGACACCTTTCATGTAGATGTTGAGGCTGACCATGTAGGTATCAACACTAAAAATCCTGAAGCAGAGCTTCACGTGGTTGGTAATGTATATGTTTCTTCAAACCTGACTGTGGATGAGGACACCCTCCATGTTGATGTGGAGAACAAATCTGTAGGAATTGAGACAGTGAATCCCGACGCTAATCTCCATGTTGTTGGTAATGTGTATGTCAGCTCGAACTTAACTGTGGATGGTGATACCCTTCATGTGGATGCAGGGGGCAAGTCCATAGGACTTGGAACGGTGAACCCCAACGCCAATCTCCACGTTGTTGGAAACGCCTATGTGTCCTCAAACTTAACTGTAGATACTGATACTCTCCATGTGGATGTAGGGGGCAAGTCCATAGGACTTGGAACGGTGAACCCTCATGCCAACCTTCACGTTGTTGGAAACGTCTACGTCAGCTCCGACCTCACTGTCGATACGGATACCCTCCATGTGGATGCGGGGGACAAGTCCGTAGGACTTGGAACGGTGAACCCTCATGCCAACCTTCACGTCGTTGGTAATGTGTACGTCAGTTCTGACCTCACGGTGGACACAGACACCCTCCACGTAGATGCTGCGACAGATTCTGTTGGTGTTGGGACAGTTAACCCAACATCAAACTTTCACGTGGCTGGAAATGCATATGTGTCTTCCAATACGACCACTGATGGCACCCTCACCCTCAACCACCCTACAACTGCCCTCATCACAGACCTCACCGCAAATGTCGAGGTGAAATTGAACCAGTTGGCGAATGTTGTCATCAATACGACCGACGTGAACGATTCTCTACGAGCTGAACACACTCTCGTCTATGATGGCACAAACTGGTACAATGACTACCCAAAACACACGTACGTAAAAATCTTTAACGATTCTGGTGGGTCACTCGCACAGGGTTCCGCCGTCTATATCAAGGGATCGCACAATGCAAATCTTCTCGAGGTTGGTTTAGCCAGAGCGGATAGTCCCACTACGATGCCCGCATTTGGTATCGTCGCAGAAACAATCGCCGAACAGGGTGGTGAGGGTATTGCGGTAACCTATGGTAAAGCACTCACATCAGGGGTTACTGGGTTTATAGAAGGTGAAACTGTCTATGTGAGTAATGTTGTGGCGGGTGGTCTCTCAAATGTGAAACCATACGTGACAGATAGCATTCCCGAACTGATTCAAAACGTCGGTGTGGTGACGAAAAGTGGGGGTGGTCAGGATGCCATATTCGTCACAGGTATCGGTCGTGCCAACGATATTCCTAACGCCCAAATTGTTCTCGATGAAGGGGACATCAACTGGGTCTATGTCAATGATGTGAATAACGATTTCAAAAAAATTGAACCTTCAAACCTCCTCACCCAACTCCAAACTCTCGAACAGGTCTCCGCGGCTGGAAACACGACATCGAACATCATGACGTTCACAAACTCGACCACGAGTATTGTGACGTCCTCAAATGCCATAGTGGGTGGAAACATCTCAGTTGCTGACCTTGTCGATCCTCTAAAAAAATATGTACCCATGGTCGATAGTGACGGTTTCTTTGAAAAGTCTCCAGTATATATCGAAAAATCATCTGGTAAATACGTGATTTCAGCTTCCGAAGCCGAATTCTTAGGTAATATCACATTGAGTGGTAACACCACCATCCTTAATTCAGAATCTGTGACAATTTCGGATAGGATTTTCGGTGTCGCTGCGAACAATTCGGCTTCCCAGTTGGATAGTGGTTTTATGATTGAACACCAGGAAGGTGACCCCCTCGAATATGCCAATGTTGCCCTCATTTATCACGCAGATGAACATCGTTTCTCGATTAGCTACACACAAAACACTTTTACGGATAACCATATTCTTCATCTCGATGATGCTGACCACAGAATGCTCATCGATCTTCGAGGAAATGTAGAGGTGCGTCACGACCTAATAGTTGAAGAGAATATGAATGTTGTTGGTACATCCTTACTCAGTGGAGACCTCACCGTGGGTGGAGCCTCCAACCTCTTTGTGGATGTGAGTACCTCCAACGTCGGTATCAATGAGGGGACACCCTTACGAAACCTCGATGTCAATGGGGACATGAGGGTGCAGAGCACAACGGATACAGCTTCCAGGAGTGGAGGCGCTCTCGTGATTTTGGGTGGTTTGGGTGTGGCTTCAAACATCCATTCCACAAATGTCTACGCAGCCTCTCATGTGGGTGTGGGCACTGTGACGACCACTAGACCTGTACATGTAATGGCGACCTCCGCAGGTGGTGTATACGTCAACGGCGACGGTAACGATGCTCGGGTCACCCTCGAAGCCACTGGAATTACAGCAGACCCAGTGACGTCCTTCACTGTCAACGGAGGTGAGTCCTTCTCGGTGGGTATCGACAACTCCATCAATGACACCTTCAACATCGCCAATCACGCCACAGATGTGGGTACAAACGCGAGACTTACGATGACCCCAGCGGGTATCACGACCATCACGAACATCACGGATGCTACGAGCACAACAGATGGAGCTTTAATAGTTTCAGGTGGTTTGGGGGTCGCTGAAAGTGTCTATGCTACTACATTTAGAGGTACAACCCTCACAGGTACAAACCTCTATGGCACCCTAGCTGGGTCTAATACAGCCGCGGTGAGCGACCTGACAGCTTCAGCAATGGTAAAGGGTGCGACCATCACAGGGACAAACCTATATGGAACTCTAGCTGGAGCTAACACAGCAGCCGTTACTGACTTGACTGCTTCGGCTATGGTTAAAGGTGTGACCATCACTGGCACAAACCTCTACGGAACACTAGCGGGTGCTAACACAGCAGCTGTTACCGACTTGACTGCTTCGGCTATGGTTAAAGGTGTGACCTTGACTGGAACAAACCTATATGGTACTCTAGCGGGTGCTAACACAGCAGCTGTTACCGACCTAACTGCCTCGGCCATGGTCAAGGGAACAACTATTACGGGAACAAATCTATACGGAACACTAGCTGGAGCCAATACAGCGGCTGTTACCGACCTAACTGCTTCAGCTATGGTGAAGGGTGTGACTCTCACTGGCACTAATCTTTTTGGCACCCTAGCGGGAGCCAATACTGCAGCTGTTACAACTCTGACTGCGAGTGATACAACTGCGTCGACATCATCAGCTACGGGAGCTATTACATCAGCTGGTGGTGTCGGTATAGTAGGAAACGTGTATGTTGATGCGAATGTTTACGTTGCAGGAGGTCTCGTGACTAACACGGGAGGAGTCACGAAGAAGACATACAGCTTTTCAAATATTATGCCATCGGGTGTGGCGCCACAGACAAATGTCGTATTTACATCGAACATCTTCTACGCAAAAATTACAGCGACCTTGGTTGACAAAGATGAACACGTCAGCACGATGTTGCTCGATGTCAATGGTGGTTCAAGAACGGGGGCTGTAAATCCGGGTAGCAATGTGATCACAGTAGGAACGAAAAGTATTTTTGGCACAACGGATAACACAGTTCCGTGGAGTAGCACTGTAGATACAACTTCTAACGTAGTCACTATAGTTCCATCGGGAAATATGACTGTCGGTGGTAACTGTCATATCTTTGTTGAGTATACTTCATTCACAACAACGGGTGGAGTCGAGGCGCTGCAGCATGATAATGATACTCTCATCACGTTTGGATACTAATCCATATCTAGAATTTCAAACTCATCACGCACTTCATTATATTGAGGCACCACATGAACATCTGCTTCTCAACAACTTTATCAATGATAGACACTTTTTTTTAGAAGCGCATCAAACTGCTAAAAAAAATTGTAGGATACTTATATATGGCTACGACAAACTTCCAAGCCTTTTCAGGAGACGTTGAAGTCGCTTCAAACTTGCAAGTGGGAACCGCAAATCTTTTTGTGGATATCACGACAGGACAGGTTGGAATCGGCAAAACAAACCCAACACAACTCCTCGATATAGCTGGAAACGTAGCGGCGAATGTAAATACCCTATTCGTCGATACGGTTACCTCAAGGGTTGGTATAGGTACAAGCAATCCAAGCGCTCCACTTGAAGTCAGTGGAAATGTTACCGTAGGATCTACTCTCACCGTATCAGGGTTCCGGATCACCGCCGCAGCTGCAGCCACAGATGATCTCCAAGCGATCACGACTGCGGGAGGGGACACCGATAAGCAAATTCATATCACAAATGCTACTCGAGCTATAAGTTCTTCTACCGGCGCTCTCCGTGTAGGTGATTCCGGAGCACCGGGTGGTATAGGTGTTGTGGGGAACGTTTATGTAGGCGACACAGTCACTACCCAGGACCTTTCGGTAGATAACGTCATTTCAGACTTTGCGGTGAATACCGATGACTTCTTTGTGGATATTTCAGAATCGAAGGTGGGTGTATCAACAACTCAACCCCACGCCGAGCTTCACGTCGTGGGGAACGTGTATGTGTCTTCTAACCTTACCGTGGACGCTGATACTTTACATGTGGATGCGGCGAACGATAGGGTGGGCGTCAATACTAAGAACCCAGACGCAAGTCTTCATCTGGTGGGGAACGCCTACGTTTCAGGAGATTTGGATATAGCTGGGAACTTGGGTTCTAGTTTAGTGAATCTCATATACCCAATCGGTGCTGTTTACATTTCTGTAAACTCAACCGACCCCGGGACGATATGGTCGGGTACTACCTGGGTGGCTTTTGGTGCTGGTAGAACACTTGTAGGTATTGATAGTGGTGATGCATCTTTTGATAGCGTTGAAGAGACTGGTGGTGCGAAGACACACTCGCTCGTCGACTACGAATTAGGTTCACACTATCACTCATACTACGATAGGTGGTATTCATTACATCCTTATAATCTATGGTCGTCCGCCTCCCCACAAACCTTAGGGGGACCGTCTACCTTTCAGCAACAGGGTAGAAACACGGGTACGGCTGGTACTGGTACCCCACATAACATCTTACAGCCATATATAGTGACTTACATGTGGAAAAGAACAGCTTAAATAATCTCAGTTATTTTATATGAGTAAAGATAACGTTATTATTGGAATCCTTGGACAGATGAATCCGTCACCAACAGAGTTTTACATAGACCCTGACTATTCTTGGGAGAGTTTTTTAGTTCCAGAAGGGTATGAAAAGCCAACAAAAGAAGAGTTTGAAACTAAGTTTGCGGAACTTTACGCACTTGAACCATTAAGGCGACTGCGAGCTGAAAGAGAAATACGGTTGATGAGGTGTGATTACGTATTCGCAGCTGATTATGTATCAACTTTAAGTGAAGAAAAAGTTAATGAATGGAGAGCTTATCGTCAGGCTCTTCGTGATATAACAAATAACGCAGAGCCACAACTAGACGAAACTGGTAAGATACTCACAGGTGTAGAGTGGCCCACGACACCTAAATAAAGATTTAACTTTATTTATTTACAATGAATATTTTAGACTTATTTCCAACACCGGTAGGTCTACACAATTTAGGTAGAGAATTAACAGAAGAAGAAATAGCCATCTTAAATAATATAAAAGAAAATACACGCCGCAATGGTGGTGGTAACTTAACTTCTATTAATACCACCATTCTCGAAATTGATGATCTTTTAAATTTAAAAAGTGTTCTTACGAAATATGTGAATGACTATTTTAAACAAGTATTTAATCCTAATACAGAAATGGAATTATACATCACACAATCATGGTTAAATGTAAATGATAACGGAACGGGGCATCATCCACACTCACACCACAATAGCTTAGTGTCATGTGTATATTACATAGATTCGTATAATGGTGATGAGATTGCATTTAAAAATCCTAATGAATTCTTGGGAAATTTTAAGATAAATTCGGACAATCCAGGTAGATGGTGTGTAAATGATTTAAAAATTCCAGTATTCAAAAATCACTTACTTATATTTCCATCTAGTTTGTATCATATGGTGCCACAACGCCCATCCACACTAAATGGTACACGTATAAGTTTATCTTTTAACACATGGTTTAAAGGTGAAATAGGTGACACAAAAGAATTAACTTATTTGAAATGCTAGATTGTCCCAGTCGAGAATCGACTGGCCATTTCAAAAAAAAACAAACTTCTTACAAAATGTCTCCCAGTTTGTAAGTCGTATCCG
>Ga0222719_10001886_pt1 | contig 19694 bp, 26 predicted proteins | sample C33_34DmetaG_FD_165039 | JGI IMG/M metagenome (GOLD analysis project Ga0222719, IMG submission 165039) | Estuarine water microbial communities from San Francisco Bay, California, United States - C33_34D | ecosystem: Environmental > Aquatic > Marine > Unclassified | place: USA: California... | reverse complement strand
TGCTTCACGCTGGACACATTGTAATGCTCAAAGAAGCAAGAAGTCAATGTGACCATTTGATAGTAGGAATTCAAACTGACCCTAGCATAGATAGACAAGAAAAGAATCAACCGATTCAGTCAGTATTCGAAAGGTATGTTCAACTATCCGCAGTAAAGTATGTAGACGAAATAATACCATACGATACTGAACAAAGCTTACTAGATTTACTAGAAGCTACACCAATACACTTACGATTTGTAGGAGAAGATTGGACAGATAAACATTTTACAGGAAAAGGATTACACGAAATCTACTATACGAGTAGAGCACATTCTTTTTCAACAACACAATTACGGAACAGAATAAAATAATGGCAGGTGGAATATATAATGAAACCTATTTCAAAAACTATCCTGAAGAAAAACTGAAGGAAGGAATACTGTATGGTATTGTATTGGTAAATCAAACAACATGGGAACGAGAAACTATAAAAGTAGGCATCGCAAAAGGAAGAACCTTCAAAGACGCAGTCAAAAGAGCGCGTGGATTTACAAATTACGACATTCGGATTCAGAGGATTTGGAGCGGGACGATATACGATGCGTGGAGGTTCGAGCAAAAATTACACAACCAGTTTCAGAAAGATAGACATAAAACGGAGCATAAATTTGGAGGGCATACAGAGTGTTTCTCAATGGACAGCAAAATCTTGGAGGCATTTCCGAAAAAGAATGAGATATTTAGGGATTAGCGAAGGGTTTCATAACGCAGCGTATGCTGTAGTGAAAGACAACAAGATAGAGTTTGCTACAGAAGTAGAGAGAATCACAAGAATAAAAAATGACAGCAGAATACCTAACTGGCATTTCAATACATTGAAGGAAAAATATTATTATGATAAAACAGTATTTTATGAAGATACTCGTTTCAAGGATGCAAGACGAGAGATGTACGGACTGGCAAAAACAACGCCGTGCAGAGAATATGATATCGAACGCATACTTCACCATGAAAGTCACTATGCCAGTGCTTATTTTTCTGCTCCTTTCATTCCTGACAGCACGGTTGTAATCGATGCTATTGGTGAGTTTGATACAGCAAGTATCTGGGTTGATGGAGTAAAAATATGGAACAAAACTTATCCATGGTCACTAGGCTTGTTCTATAGTGCAATTACGAAACGAATAGGACTCAAACCGAATGAAGATGAGTATATAACTATGGGAATGGCAGGATATGGAAATGATTGTATTGATATGAGTACCACCATACATGAGAATCATCATCGCGGAATAAAGAAAAGAAAATGGTTTTGGCATACACCTGAAGATATAGCCGCATCAGCACAGGCACAACTGGAAAAAGAATTATTTAGTATCTTTGCGATAGCTAGAAAGTTCGGGCCAAACGTTGCGTACGCTGGTGGAGTTGCGCTTAATTGTGTAGCAAATAGCAAAATAAGACCTATGTTTGACAATATGTGGATATTTCCAAACCCAGGCGATGCAGGGAGTGCACTAGGTTGTGTACTAGCCCATACAAAAGAAAAAATAGAATTTAAAGACACTTTCCTAGGATATGACATAACAAGAAGTATTAATCCTAAGTTAGTAGTAGATACACTACTTAAAAGAAAAGTAGTAGGAGTAGCAAATGGAAAAGCAGAATACGGACCTCGCGCGCTTGGCAATAGGAGTTTGCTTGGTGATGTTCGTTTTGATATTAAAGACACAGTCAACAACATTAAACAAAGACAAAAGTTTCGTCCTTTTGCTCCCGCAATATTGGAGGAGTTTGTAGATGAATACTTTGAAGGCCCTGCTAATGAGTTTATGCAGTTTGTTTCAAAAGCAAAGCATGACTATAAAAGCGTCACGCACGTTGACGGAACAGCACGAGTACAAGTTGTCAAAAACGATAGTACATCAGCACTGCGACCCATACTAGAAGAATACTATGAGAGAACAGGAATACCTATGTTATTAAATACAAGTTTAAATATTAAAGGTCAGCCAATAGTAAACACGGAAGAAGATGCCGATAAGTTTCAACAAAATTATAAAGTGAGAGTATTTTGATTTATTGGAATGGATGCAGTTTTGTAAGAGGTATGGAAATAAAAGTACGTCCTCGAGATGTATTTGCTAATATAGTTAGTAAAGAATTTGGTCAGTCTTGGTGGGATAATGCTAAGGTAGGTGGTAGTAATGATAGAATCTGGAGAACAACTTTAGATGACTGTATAAGAACAAAACCTGATTTGGTAATCATTGTATGGTCAGGACTAAATAGGTGGGAGTTTTTAGATGATTACAATACTTGGAGAAGTGCTGTATGGGTTAAGTATATATTTGATAAAGTTAAGTTAAAAATTTCACCTCAAAGTGAAACGCACTTTCATCCTAGAATGAAACTAGAACAATGGAAAGCTATACAAGCACATTCAATATGCACAAGAACAATGAGATATAATTTAATTTATAGTCTACATTATATGTTAAGCACAAAATACTTTCTTGAAGCTAAAAAGATACCATACCTATTCTATAATATGAGTGGAGGACAAATAAATCCCAGTGCGCGTATACTTAATGAAACTAGAATGGAAGGTGCCAATAATATATGGGAAGTAGCACACATGAAAAAAGAAGATTATTATAGAGAACTTCCACATATGAAAGAAGAAGCTTTTTATGATATGTGTAGAAGAGAAAAAGTACCTTTTGGTCCAAAAGACCATCCGTTAGAGGAAGGACACGAGCTTATGGCAAAAAGAATTATAGGAGATATATATGATAAAAAACTGGATAAAATCTTTAGTTAAGAAATGGGAAGCGTTACGCTTTCAATGGAAAAATAGAAACATGGTTGAGGATACTCACATTTATGAAGGCGAGGACAATTAAATTATGTTTCAAATTAATGCATCTACCAAAGAAAAAATAGTTCTTGACAGATGCTTAAAAATCCTATATAATATATGTATATTTTGGAGAGAGAGACTAAATGAGAGACATTTTACCACCGACAAACTGTCCCGCTTGTAATAGCGAGTTGGTTTATCGTAATGACCAGTTGTTTTGTGAAGACATCAACTGTTCAGCACAGTGGGATAAAAAAGTCCAGCATTTTGCTTCTACTCTTAAGATAAAAGGACTCGGACCTGCAACTTTAGATAAGTTGCAAATTCAAGAATATGAAGAACTATATAAACTTACTGTATCTGAAATACAGGAAAGATTAGGCAGTCAAAGATTAGCTGAGAAACTCTTTGCCGAGATTGATAAATCAAAGCAAAGTAAGTTGGTTGATATAATACCAGCTTTCAGCGTACCCCTTATTGGTCGGTCGGCTTCTCAAAAATTATGCGATTCAATATCAGACATCGAAGATATTAGCGAGAAAAGTTGTACTGAAGCAGGTATTGGACCAAAGGCATCAGCTAATCTACTTCACTGGATGGCCAGTGAGTACTATCCTTATCAATACAGAACAAACCTACCTTTCACTTGGAAAAATAAAATAATTAAGAAAAAAGAGGTCATAGGTGTTGTTTGTATATCTGGAAAGTTAAAGTCATATCCGACTAAAGCCTTCGCTACTAAAGTTCTGAATGAATATGGATATACAGTGAAGAGTTCTCTGACTAAAGACTGTACTCATTTAATTAATGAGTCTGGAATCGAGTCAGCAAAAACACAGACAGCTCATGACCGAGGTGTTGTTATAATAAGTAATATAAAACATTTAATTGGAGAAAATTAAAAATGGCATTACCAAAATGGACAGACGAAAGAACTCAATCATTAGTAGATTTCGTTGGTGGAGAGAGCCCAATCTCACAAGACACAGTTGCAAACGCAGCTGATGAGTTAGAAACATCTGTTAGATCAGTAAGTTCAAAACTCAGAAAAATGGGTTATGATGTAGAATTAGCATCAGCTTCAGCAAGCAAGTCTTTTTCAGACGAGCAAGAAGCAACTCTTAGCACATTTGTGCAAGACAACAGCGGTGTATACACATACGCAGAAATCGCTGAAAACTTTGAAGGCGGAGCTTTTTCAGCTAAGTCAATTCAAGGTAAAATCCTTTCTATGCAGTTAACAGAACATGTTAAACCTGCACCTAAAGTTGAGACTGTTAAGTCTTACAACGAGGAAGAAGAAGGACAGTTCGTATCATTAGTAAATGATGGTGCATTTATTGAAGACATCGCAGAAGCTATGGGCAGAAGCGTAAATTCAATCAGAGGAAAAGCTTTATCACTACTAAGAGCTGGTGAAATCAATGCTATTCCTAAGCAGAAAGAAACTAAAGGTTCTAGCAAAGCTGACCCTTTAGCAGGTGTCGACATTGACGGCATGACTGTTGAAGAAATTGCTGATGAAATCGGCAAAACAGTAAGAGGCGTGAAAACAATGCTTACTAGAAGAGGTCTACAGTGCTCAGACTATAATGGAGCTGCTAAAAAAGAAATAGGCTAATACCTATTCATTCCTAGGCGGGCTTCGGCTCGCCTTTTTTTCAACTATAAATTGTAAGTGGAGAGACAATTTGACTCTAGAAAGTGCATTACTAAAGCAAATACTTGCGAATGGAGACTTCGAGACTTGGAATGGTCTTAAGGAGCATTACTTTCCTGAAGGAGAGTATCGTAAGTTATGGCGTGTAGTAGATAAGCATGTACACAAGTACAATGACTTACCTACATTTGAGGACTTAAAATTAGAAGTTCGTTCACGTGATTTGCAAGAAAAGATATATGCCATAGAAACAGTTGAAACAGATATCGAGTCCATAATCTTATTGGACTATCTAAAAAATCAATTTACACAATCCGAAATCCTATCAAAAATAGAAAACTACGTTGACCATCAAGTTGCAATCTCTGACGCTAGAGAAAATATAGACTTGTTGCAAGAAATAGTAGTACAAGTTGAAGACTCCGTTGAAACTAATGATGAAGCAGAAGACATGAACACCGTGGAGTTATTTGATAGTGCAGAGGATTTAGCCAAGTTTTTACCGCTCGGTCTAAATCAAGAATATGACTTAGACTATACATTCTCTCCCAAAGACTTGGTCGTTATCGGTGGACATCGTGGTGGAGGTAAGTCCTTTACATGTTGTAACATCGCTGCTGCCGCACAAGAAAGAGGCAAGTCAGCATTATATTTTACTATCGAAATGGACACTAGACAAATGTTGCAGAGAATCTGTGGCATACAAACTGGTATCAATAGTGGTCGTATCAAAGCAAAGAATCTTACTCCTATGGAATGGGATAAAGTTGCTAACTGGTGGGCTAATAGATTCGATAACGGAACAGAAGCATATAGCGAATGGCGAGATCATCAAGATTTCGACAAGTTTCACTATCAACTTAGTAGAAATAAGTTAGCAGATGTTCCCCAAATAGATATACATTATGACCCTTCTCTTACTTTAGCAAAAATTATCAGCGTAGTAAGACAGAAACAAGCTCAGTTACCAAACTTGGGCATTGTAATAGTAGACTATCTAAACCAAGTTAAACGCCATAACGCACCAAATCGTCAAGGTCAATATGATTGGACCGAGCAAATCGAGATCTCAAAAGGTCTCAAATCTCTCGCACAAGAGAGTAAAGTTCTAGTTCTCTCCGCTTTCCAGACTAATGAGAAAGGAGAGGCAAGATTCTCAAAAGGAATCTTGGATGCTGTGGATGCTGCTTACAGTATTCAGCATTGGGGAGACTCAGAGCCTTGTATTAAGTTTAAGTGTGACAAGATGAGAAGTGGTTCAATTGAGCCGTTCACATCTGAAATGAACTGGGAGACACTAAAGATCGGGCCTCACACAGCCTTAGACCCAGACCAAAAAACAGAACTAAAAGAAGCAATGACAACAGGAGAAGATACATACGACTTATGATATTATATACCGAACAACAACTAGAAGAAGCATGGCATTGTCATTGTGCAGAGATTGCATATACTAACCAAGAAACAACACTGAATATAAGTTTTCCAACTTTAGAAGATTTTAGAGTTATTTATGAAGAAACAATAGAGGACATTCATAATGATTATACATGATAAGCAGCAATGCTACATACATATACCCAAATGCGGAGGCGTATCTATTAGTAGACGATTTATAGCAAAATATCATAAAGATAAGAGAAATGGGTACATTACTATACAGAATAGAAATTGGCAAGGAAATTTACTTTCAGGCTTTCAAAGAAAACATAAAGAAAAAGCATGGGAAGGACAGTTTAATAATATACATGCAACATATGACCAACTAGCATTACAGTACCCAGACTATAAATATTTTACTGTGATAAGACACCCTTTGACAAGATGGGAAAGTCTATACAAGTGGTTATGTGATAATTTATTTATAATAGATTGGGATATAATAACTTGGACAAAAAAAGCAACGTCTTCTATAGAAAATGGATGTTTTTGGGGTACTGTCCAAGACTTAGATTATTTTGAAAAGACTCAAGAAAAAATGGGAAGTATGCACGTAATGTATCTACCAGCATGGGTTTTCTACAGAGAGCCTGAAGTAGAAGTACATAGACTAGAAGATCAAACTATATGGGAAGCTCTTAATATAGAGCCTCTTGTTCACCATAAATCAATAACTCAGATACCAGAGTACAATAGGATAGAAGTTAAAGATTTAATTTATAATTATTACAGAAAGGACTTTGAAAGATGGAACCAATAATCAGTTTAGGTCCGGTACCTGACTATCCTAAGATATTTAATGAAGCTGATTGGAATAATACAGTTGGAATACAAAGAAAAACAGAACTAAGTATATTTAGAGATTGTGATACTATTCCTTTAATGTGGGAGTACGCAAAAGGAAAGCCACATGATATAGCTCCAAAAACAGAGTTTTATGACAAGTATTTTGATAAGTCATACTTCTGGTGGGTCGAGACTAGACTATTGCAGTATTATAGACATGGACATATAATAAGTGCATTGTTTGCTAGATTAAAACCTAATGGAGAACTTAAGCCTCATGTTGATGGAGGAATATCAGTAGTTCATAATCATAATATACATATACCTATTACAACAAACGAGAAGTGTTTGTTTACAGTAGGAGAAAAAACAAAACACTTACAAGTAGGTCAGATGTATGAAGTTGATAATACAGTAACACACTCTGTAGTTAATGGAGATACTCCTAGAATACATTTAATAGTTGAATGGCATAACCCTGCTAAAGTAGAAGGACATTATGATACAATAGAAAGTGTGCATGGAGACGGAAAGATTTACAAAGTTTGGAGAAAGAAATGATAGAGGATATACAAAATGGGCACATATAGAGCAATAGCGGGTACTATAGGGGCAGGTAAAACTACTCTCTGTAGAAAACTTAGTCGGTACATGGTAGTTGGTTATGAACCTAAGTCTCCTTACTTGGAAAGATTCTATAAAAATCCGAAGAAATGGGCTTTTCATATGCAAATATGGATGATGCAATATAGATATAGACAAGCAACAGAACTTATGGCGGAGGGCACAAAGGGATTACAAGATAGAACATCCTTTGAAGATTCAATCTTTCGCGAAATGCTATACGACCAGGGCAACTTATCTAAAACAGAATATCAAATGCTGCAGTCAATCCATCATAAATACTGGAACCATAATACATGGCCTAGCCAAATTATATATCTAAGCGTAAGTGCGGAAACTTCTATTGCTAGAGTTAGAGAACGAAACAGAGACGCAGAAATTGACGTGAGTGACGGGTACTTACGCGACCTACATAGAAGATATGAAGAATGGGCAAAAGATAACGAAAGAGAACCGTACTTTCATATTGTAGATTGGAATGAGCCTAATATAGATAAGATAACAGAAATATGGTCATAGTAGACGAAAAGCGTATATTCATTCATATACCAAAGACTGGTGGAACATCTATTAATCAAAGATACATACAAACTAAAGGTATCAGAACTAGAGTAGCATTGCCAAGACATCCTTTTATTATACATAATGCGAAAAGAAGTGAGTGGCATTTTACTTATGATAGAGCTTACACACAGTTTCCCGATTATGAATATTTTACAGTTATTAGAAACCCTCTTGATAGATGGGTTAGTGTGTACAAGCACTTTCTAATTAGAAAACTTGTGTCAGAAGGACTAGAGAAATGGACAGAAAAAGTAATGAAAACTTTACCTGCCTTTGATTTTTTAGATTCTAAGTACCAGTATGACTACACACAATACGAGAAATTTATATATCCACAATGGATGTACTATAGAGAACCTGAAGTACAGGTGCATACTATAGAAACTATATGGAGTGCTTTAGGGCTGACTCCTCAACACATAAAGAAAGGAATAGATATTCCAGACTATAACGGAAAAGAAGTTAGGGATATGATATATAACTTCTACAAAAAGGATTTTGAAAGATGGCAGATGACAGAATAAGCAGAAAAACAGCAGAGCTAGTACCACTAGCTCCTCATACTTGGTATATACGAACAGTAGGTTGGATGTTAGAACAACCAAAAGTACAAGAAAATATTATGAATGTTCCACCAAATGAACCACTAAAAGAAGCATTAAGAAAAGAAGGAGTACGTTCTCCTTTACTCTGCATGCCTAATTGGTACCCAATAGCAGGTAGCCAAAGATTAAGAGTTCTTTCAGAATTACCTGAACTACATGAACAAGAACTAAGAATATGTAGATTTGACAAAGAGTGGTGGTTACATTACTATCTATGGTCAGATGAAGAATTTAGAAATAAAGCAGTAGCAGTTTGGTTTCAAATGGCAGAATTAGTATGGAAGTCTATGTATTATGAGGACGACCCAAAATTTAGAGAATACGAGAGGATAGGAGATGAACTTCCATGGAAGCACAAGAATACAAAAAATTACAAATAAGCGGGGTTTTTACCCGCCACATTACTGGGAGGCAGTAGATTTTATGATAATATCAGATAAAGAAAATGAGTACTTAAAAGAAGAGTACAGGCAAATACATAGTCGAAAAGATGTGGGAATGATGATTGGAGAACAAATCATGTACTGGGTTTGGAATGTTCAAGATTTATCCTTTGAACATAAAGGAGTTATACTACAAGACTTTGGTTGTGGTAAAGCATGGCCGTACAAGAACAGACATATACATAGGTTATGGAATGTTGAGAAAGTACTTTTACATGACTTTGGCATACCAGAGTATGAGAAGAAACCAGAAGTAGGAGAGTTTAATGCTATAGTATCTTGTGATGTATTAGAACATATCCCTGAAGAAGAAATAGATGCAACCCTAGAATACTGGTATAGCAATCCAGATATGAAGTTTGTATTCGCAACCATAGCGGGATATCCTGCTAGAGCTACTCTTAGTGATGGTAGAAACGCTCATGTCACTATAAAACCAAAAGAGTGGTGGATTGAAAAAGTACGTAAATATGCTAATTGTAAAACAGAATTAATCTATTTCCCTGAGATTGGCAAACAGTATAAAGCTCAGCGTATCATAGTCGAAAATAATTCTTGACAACAATATAAAAATTTGTTATAATATATATAATTATGATAGCAGAAGAACTTTTACAGAACAAGAAAATTGATTACCGCATCTCAGGACAGGATGCCGTAATCTCGTGTCTGAACCCAGAACATGATGATAGCAACCCAAGTATGAGAGTAGATAAAGTAACGGGTATATTCAATTGTTTTTCTTGTGGCTATAAAGGTAATCTGTTCACATACTTTGGTGCACCTGCTTCTCCACTAGAAGTTCGTATGCACAGAATCAAAGAAAAAATAAATAAAGTTAAAAGTGAAACTGTCGGTATCCAACTCCCAAAGGATAGAGTCCCTTGGAAAGGTGGTGGTATTCGGAATATTTCTGAAGAAACTCTTGCAATATGGGGAGCGTTCACATGGAACGTACCTCAATTCGAGAATCGTATCATCTTTCCAATAAGGGATGTTAGAGGAAAGACAGTGGCTCTGATTGGTAGAAGTCTGGACGACTTTAATATGAATAAATATTTCATATATCCGAATGGTGCAGAGATGCCATTCTGTCCAGCAAAGGTAAAACCAGTACAGAATAGAGTAATTTTGGTGGAGGGCATCTTTGATGCTCTTAACCTTTGGGACAAAGGTCTCAAAAATACAGTGTGCTGTTTTGGCACACAACAAGTGAATTGGGTCAAACTAAGTCTATTGAAACTTCAAGGAGTTTCAGGAGTAGACATTATGTTTGATGGGGATGAGGCGGGTATAAAAGCAGGGGAGATGGCAAAAGGTCTGGCAGAGCAACTAGAAATGTCTGCAAGAGTAGTAAAACTACGAGATAATATAGACCCTGGCAATCTAACAAAACCAGAAATAGAAAGATTAAAGGAAAAATTATATGGCTAATATAGCAATAATAGAAAAAACAATGTCAAGTACTAATTATGATAAGTACTTTGACTTCGACTACGATAGATTCGCTCTATGTAGTGACAGTTCAAAACAGAAAATTTTGAAAAGAGATGTTGATATCGAAATCGAGACAGATTCGTACGATTGGCTTATTCTTGTAGGTTCAGAGCCTTTCAAAAACTTCACAAGAAAGACATCCATAACAGAGTACAATGGAAAAATTGTTGATGATAAGTTTTTGGCTTTGATTAATCCTGCAATGATAAAGTTCAAACCAGAAGCAAAGAAGTCGTTCGAGGAAGCAGTCGAGAGTATAACAGGATATGTAAGCGGAGAATTAACGCAGAAGTCCTTAGGTGATGATAAATGCTTTGGTATCCAAGATACAGCAACCCTTCATAAATATCTAAAAGATGCTTTAGAGTACCCTTTGGATTATATTGCACTTGACTCCGAGACTTCATCTTTATATCCTAGAAATGGATATATGCTTGGTTTCTCTATGTCATACAAGAAAGAACACGGAGTATATGTAGACTGTGAGTGTATTGACGGCACTGCAGAACTACTTATGCAAGATATATTTAACAAGAAAAGAGTAGTATTTCATAACAGTAAGTTTGACTTACAATGGTTTGAGTATCATTTCAACTTTGAGTTCCCACACTTTGAAGATACAATGCTTATGCATTATATGTTTGATGAGAACCCAGGTACACATGGTCTTAAAACTCTTGCTATCAAACATACAGATTATGGGGACTACGAAGCAGAACTTGATAACTGGAAAGCAGCTTATATTAAGAGAACTGGAATCCTCAAAGGAGACTTCAGTTATGACTTGATACCTTTTGAAGTTATGAAAAGTTATGCAGCAATGGACGCCATAGTAACATTCTTATTGTTTCAAAAGTTTGAAGCAGCTATATTAAGAAACGAGAAACTATATTGGGTATATAAGAATCTTCTAATAGAAGGTGTTAGATTCCTCAAAGATGTAGAATCCAATGGTGTTCCTTTTGACAAGACTCGTTTAGAGTTTGGTCAGAAAAGAATGGGCGAAGATATACAAAAAGCAGTAGACGCCCTACAAGAGTTCCCTGAAGTCAAAGCATTTGTTGCGGCTAAAGGTGGATTTAATCCTAACTCAACTCTGCAGCTTAGAAGTCTATTGTTTGATTACATAGGCTTAGCCCCAACGGGTAAGAAAACGGGTACTGGTGCTGATAGCACTGATGCCGAAGTATTGGGTATACTAGCAGAACAACATGAAGTACCAAAACATATACTAGAGATTAGACAGAAAGTTAAAATTAAGAATACATATCTTGATAAAATTATTCCTAATCTTGACATAGACAATAGATTGAGAACAAACTTCAATCTACACGGTACAACTTCAGGTAGACTGTCCAGTAGTGGTAAACTAAATATGCAGCAGCTTCCAAGAGACAATCCGACAGTAAAGGGTTGTATCAAAGCAAAGAAAGGACATAAAATAGTCGCAATGGACTTAACAACCGCAGAAGTATATTGTGCTGCAGTACTTGCAAAAGACATAGGTCTACAGAATGTATTTAAGTCTGGGGGTAACTTCCATAGTACGATTGCGAAACAAGTGTTCAGACTTCCGTGTGAAGTAGAACAAGTTGCAGAACTATATGGAGACAAAAGACAACAAGCAAAAGCTGTTACCTTTGGTATTATGTATGGAGCAGGCCCGAAAAAGATTAGTGAGCAGGTCACTAAAGACAGCGGTAGCGTATTTACTATGCAAGAAGCACAGTATGTTATCAAAGATTACTTTGAGGCTTTCCCTAAACTACGAGAATGGTTGAATAATATGCAGAAGTTTATTCAAGCAAACGGTTTTATTTATTCTCATTTCGGAAGAAAGAGAAGATTACCAAATGTATTCTCGTCAGATAAGGGAATCGCTGCTCACGAAGTTAGGTCAGGAGTAAATGCACTAGTACAGTCTGTATCATCCGACATCAATCTGCTTGGTGCAATCGATACTCAGAAGTATATTCGCAAGACTGGTATGAAAGCAAAGATCTTTGCTCTAGTGCATGACTCCATTTTAGCAGAAGTGCCCGAAGATGAGGTAGAACTATATAGTAAGAAACTGAAAGAGTTTATTCAAAAAGATAGAGGACTGTCAATACCTGACGCTCCAGTTGGCTGTGACTTTGATGTCGCAGACGATTACTCTCTTGGTAAGTTTAGTAAGTTATATGGAATATGAGTTTAATTACAGTAATAAAACCTTATGATGAGTTAACAACTGATGAACTCTACAGAGTTATACAGTTAAGAATACAAGGATTCATAGTAAGAAATGGGACTTGTTACCAAGACCTAGAAGCATATTATGATAAAGAGCAGTGGTATATGATGACATATGACACTGTTCTTGGTTTAGACCCACAGCTTATGGTGGGAGTAAATGCTTTGTGTACAAATAAAGTATTTACAGGAGATGATGGTACAGAGTATCGTTACCCTGCATTTCGTAGACAAGCATGGCAAGATTCACACAAAGGAGGTGCATCAACTTATGACCTTAACATTGGAAAAGAGTTCTGTCAGAAACAGTTTGACAGTCCTAACATGATGTGTGAAATAACTTACGAAAAAGGCAGACAAGTCTTTTTAGACTTTGGAATGAGAGAAATCGGGACTAACGTAGACCCGGCGGGTAGAAAAAATTGGGTATTTATATATGAAGCTTAAAGAAAAAATACAAAAGAAACTAGATGTACTAGAGTTTATGATGAAGAACGATGTTCATATAGCAGACCCTAACGGATGCATGGATTATAGTTGTAGTATTAGTAAGTTTTGGACAGTTCTTTCCGAAGAAGATAGAGACTTCATACAAGGCTGTCAGGGGTCTATTGAAGATGGAACGTCATGGAAGTAGTAAAAGATAGGTTTGAAAATTACCAACCAATTAATATGGAAATAGATAAAGAGTACTTACTAGATAAAGTTAAGTATTTAAAATGGAATACTTATATTCATAAAAATAAAAAAACTATTGATAATTATAAGTATGCTAAGTATCATGATGAGCAGATACAAAATTTTTTTAACATGCTGCCTTTTCTAAAAAAGTGCAACTGGTCAAGTAGTTTTGTTTCTATTACAGGTAATGATTTAGAATGGCATACAGATAAAGAAACACAATGTGCAATAATATGGACATTGAAAGGGTATCCAGATTCTTGCACTTATGTTCGACCTTTTGGAGTTACAGGAGGGTTTCGTGATGATAAAGTGAAAAAATTCGTATATGAAGATTACATTTTAGACACATCACTAGAACATAAAGTAGTATTAAAAAGAGATAAATTAATATTTAAAATATCTATACTGAATAAAGATTTTAATTGGGTTGTATTACAGTGGAGTAAAATGGGAAAAGGACTTAAATACAAAATAACATGATTAAGTTCCCAGCATACGTACTTTCAGAAGAACCTGAAGAAATAGATGGACTGTTAATTATAGCAGACCAAGTCGTTGACGACAGAAATATGTCTGGAGAAACTCTAGGCATAAGAAGATTACAAAGCCCTATGAAAAGTATCTATCCACTTCGCTACATGGTAGATGATGAAATTGGAATGATGAAACATAGAGGCAAACACTTCATTGATACTAATGGAGTGTATTGGTATAACGAGAAAAAGAAAACAGCAGCTCTTAAATACCACAAAATAAGAAAAGTTGAAAAGAAAGATATAGCCGCAGTTGTTTGGCTAAAGAATGTACCTTTTCCTTTTGTAGAAGCAAGACCTCCTCAAGATGGAAACTCTTGGGCAGGTCTTTTGTATAAGTCAGGAATACCATGGAAAATATGGGAATACTGTGAAGAAAAGAAAAAAGATACATGGAGAAAAATCTAATGGATATAGATAAACTTAAAAGAAAACTAGAGACGAGTATAATATTAATTAAATTCGATAGTTTAAAATCTCAAAGAACATACTTTAGAGAATACACTCTTTGCGAAGAGTATATGCCTGTACCTAACCATATTAAGTCTCAAAATGGCGATAAGTTAATTTGTTATGATGTAGAATTTGGTAAGTGGGAAGATATAGAGATAGATACAATAAGCGAGTGGAAAGTAGTACAATGAGGATAATAGCTTTTTATACACCAAACTATAAACCCATTGTTCAAGGTCTGTTAGATTCAGTTGAAAAGTTTGGATATGATATTCATGCTGAAGAAGTTGAAGACAGAGGAACATGGGAAGAAAACTGTGGACAAAAGCCTGAAGTAATATACAGATGTATGCAAAAATACAAAGAAGATTTATTATATATTGATGCAGATGCAATAATTGCGAGAGAACTACCTCTAGAAGAACTTAGTGGTGATGTTATGAAATTCTATGTTATGGAATGGACACCGCCCGAAACAGGAAAAAAGATTTACGAATTAATATCAGGCACAGTATTTTTGCCTTACAATGAAGTAACACTAGACATAGTTAAAAAGTGGGTAACACACCAACAAAACAATCCAATGATATGGGATCAAAAGATACTTGGTGAAGTACTAAATAAAATGCCAGATTATAAATATGTCACTTTTTCTGCTGAATGGAACTACATAAAAGATTATCACTCTAAGTTTGACTTAGACCCTATTGTAATCCATGGACAAGCAAGTAGAGAAATGAAATGATAATAGTTATTAATAATTTTTTCACAGAAACCGAATGTAATTTTTGGAGTACTTACTGTGACTATGCAATTAATAATGACAGTCTAGAAGTAAATTTAACTACAGGCGGAACAAGTGATAAAGTAAATAGAAACTATTATACTCTTAAAAGCCAATATAAATTCATGGATAAAGTAAAACAGTTAGCCTATAAAAATTGGAAACAAAATTTATATTATCAACGAGGAGTTTATGGACATATAATGCATTATAAAGATAAAGGACAAGGATTACGATGGCATTCCGAACCTAATATTTCTACAGTTTCTTGTGGTATAAATATTAGTCCTTCTACAGAATATAAAGGTGCAAACTTAGAGTTTAAGAATTCTAAATTGTCTGTACCTTATAAAGCTTTAGTTATGTATGATGGATATGAATTGCATAGGGTAACAAATTTAGAGAGTGGTCAAAAGAAAAGTATAGTCATGTGGCTTCAAAATAAGGAACAAAATAAATAATGTGTGGATTTGTAGTAACAACAAGAAATGATATAGTTGAATTAACTGAAAAGCAAAAGTTTAGAGGACCTGATGATACTGGGTATGCTACTATAGGTAATTTATCTTTTGGTCATGTTTTACTAGATATAAATGGAGAGCATCAAGTACAACCATTCAAAACTAAAAAAGGAAACATTTTAGTTTTTAATGGCGAGATGTATGACTCTAATATTCCTAATGATACAGCATTTTTAGGCAATGGTTTGGATATGTTTGGATTTCAATTTATTCAAAATACAGATTGGCATGGGTCTTTTGCATATTATAAAGTAAAAGAAAATAAGTTAATCATTGCAAGAGATCATTTTGGTTCAAAACCTTTATGGATTCATAAGAAAGGCCAAGAGTTTACAGTGACTACAAGTTTAAGAAGTCTTACATTTAAGAAACCTAATAAAAATGAATTTCAAAAGTTTATAAATAATCCTATATGGGTTGGTCAACGCTCCCCCTATAAAAATACAATAAAAATGGCACCTGGTGCAATATTTACTATTGATTTAAATAAAAATATAATAACACAAAATAATTTATGGAGAAATTTCTCTATAACAAGTAACGAAATAAAAGAAAAACAATTTAAAGATAATTTAATAAAAAGCATAAATAAAGTAGGCAAAAATAAACAAAAATGTGGTATCTTTCTAAGCGGGGGACTAGATAGTACTTGTGCTTTAGGTATATTAAAAGACGCAGATTTAGATTTAACTGCTTACATTTGTGATTACGAAAAAGGGGGAAGCAGGCATCACGACCATGATGCTTTCAGAAAGGAATCTAAGATGGCGGTAAAGACTTGCAAAGAGTGGGGAGTTCCCTATAAAGTTGTAAAACTATTTGTTTCTTCTGTAACACATTATGATAGAATGTGGTTAAATGGAACTCATTTTCCCTGGGTAGATATGAATAGACGCGCACCTAGATTTGCTTTATGTAAAGCTGCAAGTCAAGATGGGTGTAAAATAATTTTAACAGGAGATAGTGCTGATGAGTTATTTACAGGATATATGCATCATGATAAATATTATAATGATGAGTACAATAAAGAAACTATAGATAAATATGCTAAAAGGGAGAAGTGGGTTCCAGATCAGATATTTAGTAAAACAGACTATAAAAACAATGCTCTTTGGTATGATTTAGTCTGCACATCTGAACAAAATCTTCTAGCTACTGACCAAACTTGTGGAATGTGGGGTATGGAGAGCAGGCCAGTGTTTCTATCACAAAGTTTTGTACGATACATGCTAAGTATAGAAAGTGGAGTAAAATTTAAGAAACATCCCGACTATCAGCTAGGCACATACAAATATTTATTAAGAGAAGTTATGAAAGACTATCTTCCAAAACATGTTCGTGAAAGAAAAAAGAAAGTAGGGTGGTCATCCCCTTGGGACAATAATCATAAAGAGCTGACTAGATTGTGGAAGCTACAAGATTTGGAATATATCTCAAATCTATGAAGGCTGTATTTTCAAACAGAATATACCTTTCAGTAGATGTAGAAACACGTTCAAAGATCGAAAAGGAGCTAACATATACAATTGCCCCGAGGATGCCACAAGATCCACCTATAGTATTTAAAACAGTTCGATGGATAAACGATAAGTTGATTTCTATACCTGTGGGAAGAGATGATTTGATTCCCGATGGGTATGAAATAATCGACAAGCGCGTAACCTCGCCAGTGGAACTTCCTGACTTTAAGTTTACTTTACGACCAAGCCAGCAGAAAGTACATGACGAGATCCAAGGCAACGCTATAGTTAACGCTTGGGTAAGTTGGGGAAAGACTATAACAGGTTTAGCGATAGCTAAGAAGTTAGGTCAGAAGACATTGGTTGTTACTCACACAACCACCCTACGAAATCAGTGGGAAAAAGACGTAGAGAAATGCTTTGGAATCAAGGCAGGTAGAATCGGGTCAGGTAGCTTTGACACTAAGTCTCCAATAGTTATTGGAAACATTCAGAGTTTATACCGCAAGATGGACGACATCAAACAAGTATTCGGAACTGTGATTTTAGATGAAATGCATCACGTCAGTAGTCCAACTTTTACTAGAATAGTAGATGAAATGCCTGCTTTGAATAAGATAGGTTTATCAGGAACACTAGAAAGAAAAGATGGAAGACATGTGGTATTCAGAGATTACTTCGGTAATGATGTACATATACCACCAAAAGAAAATTATATGACTCCTCAGATTCATATAATTAAGTCCGATATACGTTTTTTAGATGGAGCGTATACACCTTGGGCAGAACGAATAAATCATCTTGCATATAACGAAGAATACGTTCATAGTGTAAGTATGATTGCTGCAAAATATGCCGCAGAAGGACACAAAGTATTAGTAGTGTCTGATAGAGTAGCTTTTCTAAAAGCTTGTGCTAATCTCTGTGGCGATAAAGCAGTTTCCATAACAGGAGATATGGAACTTACTGAAAGAGAAGATGTAATGAATGAAATCAAAGAGGATAAGAATATACTCTTTGGTACTCAGTCAATCTTTTCTGAAGGTATATCATTAAATGATTTAAGTTGTTTAGTGCTAGGCACACCTATAAATAATGAGCCTTTACTAACGCAGCTTATTGGAAGAGTAATAAGAGAGAAAGAAGGAAAGCGACAACCTGTTATCGTAGACATTCATCTCAAAGGAAAAACAGCAGCTCGTCAAGCAAATGCAAGACTGGGCTACTATATAAAACAAAATTACGAGGTTAATATCTTATGACAGAACAAAAACAAGAAATAAAATTAGATATAGAGGGTATGCGAAAAAACAAAGTATTTTTAGCAACTCCAATGTATGGTGGAATGTGCCATGGCATGTATACTAAATCTTTAATGGATACAACTAGCGTATGTATGCAGCACGGACTATACTTACAAATATATTATATGTTCAATGAATCCCTTATTACAAGAGCAAGAAACTATTGTGTTGCTAACTTTTTGAAAAGTGATTGTGACTACTTACTATTTGTAGATAGTGATATTGCTTGGGGTGCTATGGACTTAATGTATATGTGGCATTTATTAACTGAAAAACCTGAGATGAAAGTTCTTTGTGCTTTATATCCGAAAAAAACTATTGCGTGGGAAAAAGTATTACATGCAGCAAAAAGCGGTAAATATGATGACAACCCTAGAGGATTGGAAAAAGTAGGAGGAGATATGGTATTTAATGTGTTGCATGAAGAGTACCCAGAAGGACAAGCTCCTGTCTATGAACCTATAAAAATTAAAGAAGGTGCTACAGGATTTATGTTTATACATAGATCTGTATTTGAAGAGTATGATAAACACCACCCTGAAAGACTATACACTCCAGACCATTTGAGAGAAGGAGAGTTTAAACCAGGAGAGCAAATTATGGCATACTTTGATTGTATCATTAATGAACAGAACAGATATCTAAGTGAAGATTATATGTTCTCAGAAATTATAAGAGATTTCGGAATAGATATATGGGCACTGCCTATGGTAGAATTAATGCATTGTGGTAGTTATATATTCCAAGGCAGTTTAATTAAGATGGCACAGGCTGGAGTACACGCTACTTTAGATCCTGCTCAGGCGGAGATATTAAGAAGCGCACAAGAAAGAGATGGCCAATTAACCAACGGCCCTAATCCAGGAACAATGAGTTCTAATGAACCTGAGAAAAATAGTTCTTGACACGAGTTTAAAAAGTTGGTATAATATGTTACTATTTAATTGGAATGAGATAATGAAAGTAAGCAAAGGAGACATTGGTGAAATAATCCAAATCCTTCGTATAATTACTTACAAAATCAAACCTAAAAATTACTACGATAAAACTTTTAAGTTTTACAAGTATAAGTTCGGTGGTACTAGTTTTATTCTAAACCCAAAGGATTTGCTAGAACACGGACGCGGATTGAGTGATAGAGAAGTTGCGGAATATGCAGGTGTAGCATCATTTCGTAATTATCATGAATATCTGAAAACCAAAGACACCACACTAGATTTTCTGATGTCACCGATATCAGAAGAAATTATAACTAAAAA
>Ga0222719_10001881_pt1 | contig 19717 bp, 20 predicted proteins | sample C33_34DmetaG_FD_165039 | JGI IMG/M metagenome (GOLD analysis project Ga0222719, IMG submission 165039) | Estuarine water microbial communities from San Francisco Bay, California, United States - C33_34D | ecosystem: Environmental > Aquatic > Marine > Unclassified | place: USA: California... | reverse complement strand
TCTTTAAATTGAAATGGATTTCCTGATCCACCGCCGCGAACTCTAGACCAAAACTCAGAATCCTCAGAAACTTGTTCGATAGAAGTCCAAGGACCTCCCCAATCTTGCATTTGGCCTTGTGCGTCAAATGCCTGAATTGCTCTAACTTGATTTCCAGATCTGGATTGCAACAATTCTCCATAAATAAAAGCTTCTTGGTCATATTGTTGAGACATTTGCTTTCCGAACTCGAACAAAGATGCTCCTTCGTCTCTTGGGACATCTGGGCGTTCATCAGAATAAATAATGAGTGAATTTTCAATTACTTCCCTCTTTTCTCCAGTTTGCTCGTCTGTTTCTTCCCATTTTCCCTGAAGTTCGGAGAAGGGAAATCCAGCAGATTGAGCTGATCTCTTAAGTTCTTGGTATCTCTGTCTGTTTTCTGCGGGAGTTTTTTCTCCACGGTCAGCTGACATGACGACAAATTCATCTGCTTGACGATCTTCTCTGCCTCCATAGCCAGGAGCATTAATTCTGTCCGCTACAGATTTTCCAGTGGCTTCCTCGATTGCTTCGGCAATCATATTTTTAAGTGTTTTTGTGGTTAGTTTCATTTGTCAATTCTCCCATAGACGTAGTTTTCTTTAACGACGTAAATAGTTTCAAAATCCCCTTTTATCTCTTGAATCGTAGATCTTTCAACCACGATTGTGTCTCCGATGCCTAGATCAATTGTACAATCACTTGAGATACCAACAACTTCACCAATCACATATGGCGATTTAGGTGGTTGATACTCTTCTGGCATAATAAACAAAGGATCTTCTCTGTCTTGTTCTTTTTCTTGCGGTATTATTTGCAAGTGTCTATTGAATGGTTTAAATTCCATGTTTCCTCCATAATAAAAAAACGTGCTACACATATAGTATAACACGTTTTCAATAGTTTGTCAAATGATTAAGTTATTTTTCTTCGTGAGACTTTTTAGTTTCTTGAACTTTTGCTCTTACATCCTTGAGACCTTTGGAGACCTCCATCAAAGTCTTTCTTGCTCTCGGAGCAGCAGACTTAAAGCCATAAGATCCAGCTTCCACTTTTGAAAGCTCGCCAAGGATGCCTTGAAGCTCCTCAATCATTTTTTCTACTTCTTCTCTCATAATTTCTCCTTAGAAGATTTCACAGGCTCCACCGCCACAAGCGATTTCGCCGCTCAGATCTGTTTCATCTGTTACTTCAGTAACTAGGTCCAAATCAACGTTTTTTACCAATTCAAGCATTCTTTCGTAAGTTTCTTCATCACAATCTTCGAAAGGAGCTTGAACATAAGTGCCGCCATCGTAAGGCAAAACACTCAATCCATTATACACTTCTCTGTTCTCCCACATCCATTTTCCAACAGTTTCCCATTCATCGTCTTTGATGGTCACGGTTGCTGATACGTTGTGAGTGTTGCTTCCATTCTTGTGTCCAGACTTGATCCACTCGTTTGAAACTTTCTTTACTCTCTCGAGCAAATCAAGGGCACTCTCATGGCGCGTAATTGCCCCTTCAGGCGCTTTTTGAGGCACAGATAGGATAGCAGTGTCATGTGGGCGGAAACGGCAGTCCTCGAGCAACTCAGGTAGGTTAGCGGCGAGATATGAATAGATTGCTTCGTTCTTTCCAACACGCAAACGACGAATATAGTAATCATTGTGCCATGCGTGGATTCCCGAGGATGTTCCGAGGGTCAACGAAGTTGTGCCTGCTGGCTTCACACATGTCTGTCGAGCAGCTGGTTTGATACCAATTTGCATAGCGACCTGGCGGTTTACCTTTGAAACTTCTAGAGATGCCTCAGACATATCCAAATTGAGAACTCCGCCAGATGCGATACCTGTCATAGAAACGCCAATAAGAGCATCTCTTTCGGTTGTACGTTGCCAGATAGGTCTTAGGTAGTGAAAGTCAGTATAAGACGCTTGAAGGGTACCTATGAAGCTCGCAGTGCGTGCTCTTTCGTTAAGTTGCTCTTGGTTCTCAACATCTGATACATTGATCTCGACCAAGTTGCAAAACTGGAAAGGTCGCAAACCGATCTCGCAACAAGGATTACATCCCCATTCTTTATCATTCGAGAAATAAAATCCAGGCTCTCCAGATCGTGATTCCTCGACACGCTTCCAAAGATCCATAAAGGTAGGTTCGTCAATCTTGTGACGCATTACAACTACCGAGTTGTTGGCTCTTCCTCGTTGTGGATTGAGTTCCCACCAAGCTCCTGATTTTGCTCCGAGCATTTCTTCATCATCAGCCGAGAATAAAGAGATGAGAGCAGCACGACGAATACCTCCGGCCAAAACCGCATCCGCAATGTGGCAGATGATATCATGAACCTCAATAGGCGAAAGTTTGTCTCCGTTTTCTTTTGCATCTAGTATTCCCTCCACTTTTACAAGACACTCTTTTAATGGTTGAGGCCCAGGTGCTTTTCCACCGGATGTAACCAAGCGAGCGCCTTTCGGGCGAATGTCTGAGAAATCAAAACGAAGCTTTGATGTTCCCTTGAAATAAGACATTACAAGCGCCTTAACAGCGTCTGCCCAGCCTTCAATTGAATCTCCAATAAGAAACCTGCGAGTGCGCTTAGAAGATGGTCTACGGATCTCTGGGAGACTGTCAACGTGGTGTTTTTGAACTGAATAGCCAACTCCGGTTCCTCCGAGAAGCAAGAACATGATCTCTCCAAATACTCGGGGATCATCAGCAGGAGCATAAGCACAGTTAAAAATACGGTTTGGAGAAACTTCGATTGGTTTACCGCCAAATTGCATCGAGCGCATCGAAGGAAGAACTTGTTTGTCATATACAAACTTATAGTTCTCTCGAATCTTTTCTTCTAAGTGTGGAAACTTCTTAATATGCATATTCATATTGCGAGTCACCAACTCATCCCAGTTTTCTCGACGCTGCTTGTCTGACATAAATCTAGCGTACTTCATGTGGACAGTTATATCCGATAAGATTTTCTTTTCCAAATCCATTTTTTTGTTCTCCTGTAGTATTTTTTTCATAAATTGTTTTTCTTCTAAAGTATAAATTGATGATTCTTCCATGTTATTTACCTTGTTTAGCATACTTGTCTTTCAGCATTTGTAGGGCATCTGCTGTAGATTGCATCTTCTCGGATGTTTCATCTCGATCTAAGATTTTAATGGTAACATCCGACCAGTCAACGAAAGCATCGAAGACAAGGCCATCAGGTCCATTCCGATTCTTTGCAACGAATATTCGACCCTTGTTTGCTTGCTTATCCTGAACCGTTCTAGATAAAGAGAAGATGAAATCGGCTACGAAGCATTTGTTGAACGCTTCCGAGATTGCTTCCATCGTGATGACTTCTGCGTTGAGTCCGCCTCGGTTCGTCTGGGAAGCGGTCCAAATGGGAAGCTCGTAAGTTTGAGCAAGTCCTCGAAGGCCTTCGTAAGTTTCTTCCAATTCGTGTCGTTTTTCACCTGAACTCCTGACGGGACGCAATAGGTCCGCATAATCTACTAAAATCATATCCGGCTCGATGCCACGCTTTCGCAATTTCTCAATATGGTTTTTGAGAGTTTGAACAGAGGCAGACTTCGTTGGATACTCTTTGATAATTAGAGTGCCTTCAAGATCTTTTACCTTGTCCACAATTTCTTTTTGTCTCATTTTGTGCTCTGCGAGAGGAACGTCTGAGATACAGCAGTCAAACCTTTGACCGACGACGGTGTCTTTGAGTTCCAAGGTATAATAGACAACAGTCTTTCCTTTAAGTATCGCTTGAGTTGCGAGATGAACGAGGACCATAGACTTACCAGCACCAGTAGGAGCAACGACAACACCCAGTTCGGACTTTCCAAGACCTCCCTTGACAATCTCATCCATTCGAGGCCATCCAGTTGAAGTTGGATCTCTTGAAACCAGCTCAAAACGTTTAAGCAAGTCTTTGCGAAAGTCATGCCCAAAGTTATTGTCGGTTCCAAGAACTAAGGCCTCCTTGATCACTTTCTCGATCTCTTCAAATGATGACGACTTAAGCAAAGATGCTGATTTAATCATCGCACCTTTAAGAACTTGCTTTCGACAGAAGTCAATTGCCTTGTCTTTAATGAATGCTGCTTCTTCGACGCCGTCTGAAGTGTGGATGCGAGCATAAAACTCTCGAACAGACTGTGCTGTTGCTTTGTCATGTTGATTTAACTCTGTTCTTAACAAAGTCATCATAACCTCAGAATTCGGATGAGTGTTATACTTGTTGCGATAGTTAATTAAAGTTTGAGCAAAGATTTGAAGATATTTCTTCTCGAAAAAGCCAACATCAAGCACTTCAGTGATTTGATCAAAGAATGGTCGATCCTCCAACATAAGTTGGCAAAGATTCTCTTGAAAGTTTTTTCCGAACCTCATAAAGGTCTCTTGTTTGGTTGTGTCCATATGTCCTCCTGGTTTGTTTGGTTATATAAATATAACCTATTTTGTTATGGTTGTCAAGTAAATTTATCTTTTTATTTTTCGAAAAATATTAAGAAGCGAACTAAAGTTAAGCGAAACCGCGTCATCTTCGGAAAGCATTTGTGTAAATTTAATTCTATCAAATCCTGGTTCAAAATCGTTAATAGAATTTTTTATTATTTCTCGATTCATTGCTCTGATATTTGGATACTCAAGTTGCATAATCGCATAATTGTCTTTGATTAATTTTTGGTTTCCTTCAATATTCTGATGTATCTTTAGCTTCTTTCCTTGCATAGCGCAATCTCTAATGATGTCGTCTGTTGTATATTGATCTTCTCTGATTAAAAATGGAAATCTTTTAGCAATGGTCTTTAGCCCGGCTCCCTGTATTCCAGGTAGATTATCAGATTTGTCTCCAGCAATGGCTCTTGCAAGAGCAAAGTTCTTTGGATGAATTTTGAATTCGTTTATTACATCTTGTTGAGTTACAATCTTTTTCTGAATTGGGCGATATACTTGAACGTCATCTCGACATAACTGAAAGAAGTCCTTGTCCGATGATACAATCGTCTTTTTCCAACCATTATACATCGGGTGGTTAATCACTAGAGCGATGATGTCATCTGCCTCGGTGAAGTCTGCCACAAGTTGGATGACAGGCATTTCATTGAGATACTCCATGAGTCTTACTTGCTGATAACCTTTGTTGGCTTCTTCCTTGTCCTCTGGTAACTCAACCATGCGTCGATTGAATCTCACCGGTTTGCGACCGCCTTTATAGTCCTTGTTCATCGAACGTCGACGTTGAGACCCTTCATGGCCATCCCAAGCGACGATAATCTCGTCAGCGTCAAAATCCCTAGCGACCTTTTGAAGACTCTTTAAAAAGCCAATTGTGCCGCCTACAGGCCATCCTTTTTTGTTTAAATGTGGGGATACCACATAAGAGCGCAGAAACATGTTCAGCGCATCGATTATTACTACGTTTTTCATTTATTCTCCAAATTTGTCCGGACCCCATGTATTAAAGCATCCGTCGTTGTTTACAAAGTCATAAGGCATGTCTCCAACAACATACGACTTGACTCCATAAGTATAATTGCAATCTAAGACAACCTGTAAGTGGATCGCCAAAGTCTCTGCCATTCTTTCGGCCTTTTCCCAATTAAGAGATACGCCTCTAATTTTATCTTCTGTTTCGTTCTCTGGTCTATACCAGACAAGGTAAACTCTTTTCATTTGTCCTCCGAGTTTATAATATTATAACATATATCACAGAGTTTGTCAAGCATAAAAAACAAAAAACCCCGAAGGCGAACCAACGGGGCTTAGTGAGTTCCTTCAGAGCTTAATCTTCTTCGGACTCTTCGTCAACCTTAAAGCTTGTGCCTGTGGTTGCGAATTTATTTATTATCTCATCATCCATAATGTCAAGAACGCATGCTCTAAACTCTGGGTCTTGCAACTTTTTGACCCATTGTGCTCTTTGGAACTTAAATTCCTTGCCATTACGATCAAACATTTTGTTCCAAGCTCCAGGCTTGAATCGATCAGATCCAGATGCCCTCATTGCTTCCAACCAAGATTCTTCATCTTGAATGCCGACTTCAGTTCCCCACATGATCTTAAATGTACATTCTCGATTCTCTGTACCAAAACGAGACTTCGGAAGTCTCACTTTAACTTCGGAACCAACTCTGACACCATCTCTTTCGATGAAGGCAGCCTTGTTCTTACGTTTCGTAAGCCAAATTCTAAGAGAATAAGCATATATCAGAGCTTTTCCACCCGGTGTGAAGTAAGGTTCTGCCAGCATTTCCCAAGCATTAGCTGAAATGTTTGTCTTCAATTGATTGATTGCCAAAAGAGTACATTTGTTGTTTCCGATTGGGATCGCCAGTTTTTGGAACATTTTTGAAAAGATCCTTGGCTTTACAGCCATAGATGACTGAGGATTAAAGTCACCTTCGAGATCTTTTTCTGCTGCTGTTGCTGCGATAGAATCCCAAATAAACAGAAACTGTACACCAGGATTTTCTTCCATCATGAACTCAATCATTTCCAAAGTCTTCTCGACAGATACGGCTTGGATATAAATGAAGTTGTCACTAATATCGATCCCGCATTGTTCCAAGAACTCTGGATCAATCGCATTTTCGGCATCAAAGTAAACAACAACATGACCTAGCTTTTGAGCTTGTGCTCCAATTTGAGCAGCCATGTAAGACTTTCCAGACCCTGACAGGCCAGCAAGCTCAGTGATTCTTCCAACAGGAATACCAGCCATCTTGCCTCGGCAAATAATAGAATCCAACCAGCGTGAGCCAGTTGGAATCCATTCATCAACAGCGCTAGGATTGGTTTCCCTTAAATCATGTGCAATGTTCATTCCAACCTTTTTATTGATTGCTTTCTTCATTGCTGAGATATCAATCTTGCCTGCTTTTGCCATTAGATCACCTCTTCAAGTGGATAACAAACTCCGAGTTCGTCATTTGTTTTAAACTCAGACTCTTCAGTTGTTTCCTCGGGGTCCTCTTCTGTTTCTTCTGATCCTGTATCTTCAGCTTCTTCGGTCGCAGGCTCAGTTGTTTCTTCTGTTTCGACAGCAGTGTCCAATTCTTCTTCTTTGTCTCCACATGCTAGAAACATTGATAATACTAAACTTAACATTTTATTCTCCTTGTGTTTCAGTTTCTTCTTTTAGGATCTCTTTGATCTCATCTACGCCTTCTTTAGCTTCTTCAAGGTTTTCCTTGATGCTCTCCAAGGCTTCTTGGGTTGTATCCTCATCGGGTGCAATTTGCTCCACCTCTTCAAGTTTAGGATAAGTTGCTTGCTCAACCTTTTCTACTTCAGGCTGTGTTTGTGTTTCTTCTTCTCCGCAAGCGAAAAGAAGGCTAATTAACATTAGTCTCATGTTTTCTCCTTAGTTAAATGAGGCACCTGTAACCCGTGCCTCCCTGCGGTGTGCCTTATTTAGGCAGCATCTTCTTCAGACTCTTCTTCTGAAATATTGTCAACTTGAGTTATTCCGTATTTCGAATAATCTTTAGAAATCTCACTCCAGATAGCATCTTGTCTATTGTAACGATAAATGTTGGCCCATTTTTGTCTTGCCCAAAAGTAATAATAATCATGCTTGTTATAGGCAACATTATTATCTTCAAGATTCAGAACTTCTTTGGTCGATTCTCTTTCGAGATAGCTATCCAACTTTGTGATTTCAGAGTAAAACAACTCGTAATCAGTCACTGTCAATTCATTTCTGACGATGTTCTCAAGAACTAGAAAAAAGATCAAAGAGTTTTTACTGTTGATGACCTTTTCTTTCTTGATGCTGTCGATTTGACTCATTTCTGTTAAGATTGACTTTAACAGAATCAATGAATTTATATCATAGACGGTAGAATACTCTCCTTCTGCTCCGACCGAATGTCCTTTTCGATACAATTCGTTTATTGCCTTTGAGGTGATTGAGGTTCTCTTTTTGGATTCTAAGTGCAAGATCATTTTGGAAATGATTTCTTCTGGCATCATTGACGTTATTTGTCTCGATGAACAAAGGTTTTCAAACAAGCCTTTAAAATCGCTGTGTAAGTCTCTTGTTTTTGCTGCGATTGGTGTATCTTCAGCATTTCTTAGATGTTGATCTGTTGGGAGAGCACCAGAGTTAAGACCGATAAATACTTTCGGAAGATCCTTTCTTATTACAGCCACGAACTCATTAACCATAATTTGTAAACTCATGATTGACGCTTGAGCAGCATCAGACATGTCTTTAAAAAATGTATTTGTGTAATGTACACGATTGCCGTTTGCTACAGTTACATGACCCGTATATGAAATCTTGTCTTCTAAGAACTTAACAATTGTTTCACGGCGGTGTTTCCCATCCAAACTAATCCAAGAATGACCAAGCTGAGCTTTGTTTTTGAAATAATTAAAGCTGACGCTGTCGCCAATTCTTTTGGAATACTGAAGGCATTGTTGAACATTGGCTCTTGTAATAGGTGAGCACATGAAACCTTCCAACATACTTTTTAAGAACGCCTGTTCTTGTTCTTTAGTCCAGCAGCCATGCGGTCTTTCGAAGGCAGAGTCTGTACCAGTTTCAGAGTTTTCTCTCAAGATCTGTGCCAATGAGATCTCGGTTACATTATGTTTTCTCATAATATTTTCCTTGCCAATTTTCGGCATGTGAAATGAACAGCCTTAGTAATCTTTAAAGACTATTCATAAATTATCTCTCGAAGCCACAAGGCCGCTTGCAATCAATAAGATTCGAGTTATCAAGCTAAAAACAGGGGCATCTTTTTATCAACCATGGGAAAGATGCCCAAAACCCTAAACACAGGAGGACCTATAACTATTCTTCATTCATAAATGCTGCGAAAGCTTGATCGACACTCTCTCCGGTTTTTTTGCTATAGCGCTGAGTTTCAGTCGAAGACGACTCAGCGGATGTATCGGACGATAGATATCCATTCAGAAGCTCTTGAACTTCTTCAGTTGTCTTTACATCGAACAACTTGTCGATTACAGGAACCGAGTCAATCAACTCTTGGCAATCAGCAATCGCATCGTCACAGAGGACAGAAGGACGACGACGAGGCTGTAGAGCTGTCTTAGGGAAAGCACCAGGGCCAGAGGCCAAAGTATAAGTTAGCTTAATGTCTGTACCTGTTTGTGGATCTGTAATATCACCATAATCAGGGTCAAGAACATAACCCAACAATGTTTCATAAGCGGTCTTTCCATAAGCCCAGATTTTAACACCTTCGGACTCGGCTCCACGAACCAACACGGGAGAATAATATCGCTTTCGAGCAAATAATTTCTTTGCTTCATTCTTTAAGTTGGAATCATCACTTTCAACACCTTCTCGCCACAATTTAGAGGCGAAGTCGCAGATAGGGCATTCACCGCCATCGTTACGCTTGTTGCAGTAGATTCCAGGGTTTTTTCCAACATTATAATGGAAATGGAATTCACGGAACGGGTCACCGTCCGCAGTCGGGAGGATACGGATATTTTGATCTCCCGCTTTTGGCTTCCACATTGTGGAAGATTTGCCGCTAGGCTTGTTACCAGTTTTAGATGCATTCAATTTGGCTCGCATCGCTTCTAAGTTAAGTGCCATAATATTTTCTCCTATGGTTTGATTTTATTTTTTTGTGTTTTATCACTAAGGTAGTCAGGCTATTTTTTCATCCCAACCCCGTTGTAATTCGTTTATGTATATATTATAACATGAAAAGATTCACTTGTCAAGTATTTTTTTGATTTTTTTTCAACACTAATTAGTTTCTCCAATCAAGTTATATCTATATTATAACATACTATTTGATGTTTGTCAAGTATTTTTTAAAGTTTTTTCAAAATTTCTTTTAATTCCGGTTCAGACTTCATTCCTGTGAATTCATCTACTTGTTTGCCGTCTTTCATTAAGACGACTCTCGGAATACTGCGAACTCCAAATCTCTGAGCTAACTCTCTGTTCTCATCAACATTAACTTTTAAGAAAGTAATGTCTTGCTGCTGATCTTCAATTGCCTCAATGGTCTTCGTCAGCATTTTGCAAGGTCCGCACCATGCCGCTGAGAATTGAACATATACGGAGCCATTGCTTGTAAGTTCGTCAAAGTTTTCTTCATTATTATAGTTTTTCATGTTGTCTCCAATGTTAAAAAAGTAGGGACTCAGGGATTTGAACCCTGGACCTGCCGATTATGAGTCGGATGCTCTCACCGCTGAGCTAAGTCCCCATGTACATCCAGCAGGATTCGAACCTGCGACCAATTGATTAAAAGTCAACTGCTCTACCAGCTGAGCTATGGATGCCTAAAAAGCTTCAGATAGGACTTGAACCTACAACGACTTGATTACAAATCAAGCATTCTACCAATTGAATTACTGAAGCAAAAAAAGTACACCGGATAGGATTCGAACCTATGACCGTCCGCTTAGAAGGCGGATGCTCTATCCAACTGAGCTACCGGTGCGAAAAAGCGGCCTTTTGTGATGGGTAGCCGCAAACCCCACGGAGTAATATGTTAACCAAACATCTTATACCACAACCAAACAAATACCCAAATAAAAACAGCAACTCCGATGATTCCAATCATAATATCTCCACTTTCTTATATTATAACATGTTATTTGATGGTTGTCAAGTAAAAACTTATTTTTTTTTCTTTGATTCTCTCAAAACATTGCCTGCTCTCAATATCACCTCCGATATGATGAACAGGTCTTGTACAGCTTGCTTTAATTCTTCTTCTGGAAGATATTCTTGTGCGATGGCTTCAAGAATCTTACTTTCATATTGTTCTAATTCCAACATTTCTCTTTTTAATCGTTTCATTTTGCTTTTCACGTCTCAAGATCTCCTTTTTGATATATTTTTCATCTATAGCAACAGGTACACCACTTATCATCACAATGCTTATCCCATAAGCTGTCTTTCGCCTATCAAATAAAAAACTGTCTGCTATATTCTTAAATATCTCTAACATTAAGGTTCCTGTATAAAGTGTGTGTAGTGCTTGGCATAAAAGTGATTGTCGTCAGATGACTTCCAGATTGCATAAGATGTATTTCTTTGCTTTTCTTTGTTGTCTCTAACAATTTCTTGACATCTCGGAATTATTTGATCGTCATTGTCAAGATCGTCCTCCTCTATATTAATATAATAACATGTTTCAGTGATGTTGTCAAGTGAAAAAAGCATTTTTTCTTCATTTTCTTCAAACTTTCCGATTGAGATTGTTGATATTCTAGATACACCCTTGGTTTCATGAAGTCTGTTAAAATCTGGCGTTGTATTCTCGCAATAAAGAAGGTTTTGAAGCGTCGAATAAATAAAATAATTGACCTTGTCAAAGTAATTTCGTATTGTTCCAGTTCCAGCAAGCTCCATGATTGCTTTATTGTCCATTAAGACCATTTCATGAAATCTACCAGATCTTGCAAACTGCTGTAGTATGCTAAAGTGGACCTTATGTCTTCTTATTTCATTCTCGGACAAAAATTCAACATCGGGCTTGATATAAACAACAGTTGTTTTAAACGCGCTCAGAGCCTCTAGAACGCGTAGAGCAAGTCCGGCTATCTTACCAGACCCACAAACAAACAAGGTGGCTTCATCGTGCGATTTGAGGCCTTTCTGTGTGAATTTAAAGTCAAGAGAGTCATATTCTTCTGGTGTATTTTGTTTTGGCACACCATTATCTTCATCAATCTGAATTACTTTATAATTTTTTGTGTGAGGCTTGAATAATTCAACAATGTTGCTTCCTGCTTTCCCTAATCCCACTAAAATCATGTCACTTCCTCTTTTAAATGTCTAAACTCTGTGTCCCACATTGGAACCCTGTGTCCTTCGCCTATGGCGATCCAATATATGTTATACAACCCTACGTTTTCAATCTTAGTTACTATGCCAACTTGACCGTCTTTCCACCCTGTTGTTTGGCAATTATGTAAAATTATCAGGTCTCCGACTTGATAGGTTACCATTTAAACTCCCTCATGTCTCCAAGATTTTTTCCGATTGAACAATTGACCTTGAACTTACCCAGTCGAGTGTCTCCAAACATCTCAACCAACTCTGGAATCATTCTTCTGTCGTCTCGGTGAAGATCGATGACAACGCTGTCATGAACAACAAAAGCAACATGGGATCTTGTCGCCCTAAGGAAGTTAGCAATCTTGCAAAACCTATCCATGGTGTTATCTGAGGAACTCGATTGGAGTAGATAGTTGAGGGCTTTGCGAACGGGAGCAGCAATTGACCTTCCGAAGGGTGTTTGAACCTCTCCATCACTGTAATATTTTTCTCTAAGGCTTTCTCTATCGTAGAAATCCGATTCAATAGCTTGCGAGTCTTCATTATAGAGCCATGCGAATAATTTGGTTTTAGCTTCTTCTCGGCTAAGATCTTTTTTAAATATATTTTTGATATTCCATTCATGTATGTCTTCCTCTGGTTGATTATGGCCCTGTAGAGCCAGCATTGTTCTAACTTCAGCAGCGTTGAAGTCAAGCTCAAGGAAAACATCATTGTTTGGTTTCACATGAACCTTTAATTCTTTTTTTAAATTTAAAATCGGGAACGAGTTTCGCTTCGTGGTTAAGCGACCAGTCACCGTTCCAAAAATGTCATAATCGACATAAGGAGTTGAGTCTCCAAATTGATCGTAAAGATGCTTTGCTTTCTGGTCTTCTGCTGCGATACAGTAGAGAGCGAAAGAGTTCAGGTTAACAGGATATCGCCTCAATTCTTTCACAGCAGATTGAATATTTTTCAACAAGTCGTAGTGAGCAGGTTTCTCGATATTCTCAAATACCCAACGTGTGATCTCGTTTTTTGTGTCGAAGTAATGTTGCAAATGCTTTTGAGGCACGACATCATAAAAACAAACATCTCCGAGGTCCACTTTGGCACTGCTCAAGGCTCGATAATGGCTCTTCAGCGTGTTTTCTGCCGCTTCCCATCTCGACATAAGATGAGGAGGGCAAACGATGCCCAGCGGCTTACCAGCCACCAGCAAACTGGCATAATCAATGTCTCTGCCGTACAGATGTTCTGAGTATGACCATGTTTTCGAGATCCCATCGGGAATCTTGTCCCACATGAATTGTCCATCGATGTAAGTTCCAGCGCAATCATTCTTGCTGTCCATAAGTTGAAATAGCATTTGTCCTCCGTGATTTAGTAAGATCTACTGTCTCTACCGGATGGACGCCTCCCAACTTCCAATCTTCTAGAGTCTGTAACTGTCTTACCTCTGAGTTTCATGATGCCGTCATGATACCCATTGTCTTTGTTCCATAGTTGGTCTCGGAACATATTATTAATATAACGTAATGCTGAGGGTTTGTCAAGTGTTGAAAGCATTTTTTTTATTTTTCTTTCAATCTGTCGCATCTTAACGGGATTGAAGCACCGTCCTTCCTCCACGTTTCTTATTCTGGCATACATGATAAGTTCTTTCGTGTCGCTGAATGGTCGCTTTGTTGGGTTTACTGAATTGAGAGACTTGTATTCGGTCACGACTCTCATGCATTTGATCTCGGAAAATCTCAAAAGTGGGTTTTTGCTGACATATTTATTATAATATATATTAATATATCTATATAACAAATCATTATCTAATGTATATGTTCTAATATAAAATCTATTAAAGAAATCTTCTAATGTATTAATATTGTAATTTGTTCTAATAGATTCTCCTGCTGGTGAAGATACATCATAGACTAATATATGAGGATTTCTATTTGCCATACAGAATCCCATATTAACACAAAGATTCGAGAAATACTGGAAGTGTGGATTATCAACAATAAAGTCTATCTTTGCCTGGTTGTCATTGAATCCAATGTCCGCATATGAGAACGCGAGACCAGTATGCAATATGTTTGAATTGATGGTTGTATTCCATCTTGTCATGGTTATAGCGGTTTGATCTTGAGTTTCTAAAATTAATTTAAAAAAATGGTTGACATAGTCATCATAAGATGCTATACTGTTAGTACCAATGATATTTGGGATGTGTGTTTCGTTGTAAAAGCGGAGAATGCTACTTAGGTATTCTCCGTATCTAATCTCAGGATCTTCATATGCTTCAACGCCTTTTAAATTACCGAAAATCTCTCCTGCTTGGGAGAAGACCCCCTTGCCTTGCGCTGCTTTCAAGTTCATCTTCATTAAGGCGTAATGGTCTGCGACAATGTTGAGAACACGAACACCACCGATTGTTGTTAGCTTATTCTTTTTTGGAACAATTGAGTTGTTTAGACTGTCGATAACGCCGTAGTGCAATCTTTCAAAGAAATGATAGTTTCGAACAGATAGTGGTTCACCACCAGTATATGCTTCGGCTTTCCATTTTGTTTGATAAAACAACTCAGACAGAGTATCTTCGGCTTTTTTGTTATCAAAATCTCTACTCATTCAATTAGGTCTCCTATGTTTGGCAATGCTGATTCTTCTGTTTCTTCTTTTTCTGGTGCCACTGTGTCTGCTATTTCTCTTAGTCTCTCAAGGCACTCTTCATCTGATTTAGCAACAGCTGGTTGGGCTACGTTTTCTTCAAGTTGTCCTCTTCTCATCAGCAGACTTTCATTTGCTCCAATAAATTTTGCTTCAATTTTTATTTCATAATCTCTATTTGTTTCGCCGAGAACATATTCTACTTTGGTAGCAATATAGTATCCACCAAAACCAGTAATGTTTGATATAGTTCCAATTTTATGAGGATTTGCCTCACCAAATACTCTGTAATCTCCAGCCACACCGTCAATAATCGGAACGGAATCAATCGGTGCGCCACCAGAACCACCGCCCCATTGTGGTCCCCAATCAAGAAGAACAAATTCGAAAATAGTTCCGGGATAAAAATCTTTATTCGCATACATGTTCTTGAAAGAAAAACTCAGATTATAAACATTAGAGAGGAGACTTAGGTCTCCAAAGTTATTGTTGAAGTATCTTGCTTCTCGGAGAAAAGGTGCATCAGTCTTGGAAAACGAAACATCAGATATAAAATTAAACTGTTGACTCTTTATTCCATAAAATATTCTTGGAGTTTCAAGTCTGTCGTTGTATTTTATAGTTTGAAACCTAGATTCTGTCTGTTGATAAAATATACAATAATTTCTTGTATCGTCCGCACCAGATTCAAACCATGGAGAACGTGGAAGGATTGGATTTACTTTTCCCGTTCCCCATGGATTACTCATGTCTATATCATCTCCGTTTGTTGTAAACTCTCTTGTTTCCGTTGTATTTATGAAAGCCATCCTGTACATTGGCGGCTCTTCTTTGTCAATGGCGCAAAACCTTGTTTTAAGATCAACAACCAATGTTTGAATCATATCTCTGAAAAACGTGGTCAAAGGATAAAACGATATTTTCTTTGCAACAACTCTTTGTTCAAACCATCTCATGAAAACAACAACATCGACGGCAAAATTTAAGGGATTTTGTATTTCTGGCCCATCAGAATATTCGCTTGTGACATCAATTGAACCAAATATAAACTCAAGCTTGAGTTTCTTTTTTGTTTCTTCGTCTTCATAAATGGTGTCCAAAGCGAGATCAAACAAGTCTCCTAGGAAAAAACAAGATCCAACAAATATTTTTTCTCCATAGACCCTAGGGTCTCTGAACAGGTCTAATACATTCAATGTGGTAGAAAAGTCCGCACTTTGCCCACCAGAATATCTAGATTTAGTGTATTTCTCATGAACTTCGTCGGTGATATTGTCTACCAACTCTCCATCTTTATATAATACTGAGATATTTGGTCGCCCTCTGGAGTACCTAAATGTTCTTAACACCTTAGATGGATCAGGATTTTCATTAAGATTCCATGACTCTATTAATGGATCCGCATTCAACGTGTAATTGTATAGCTTGTTTCTTTTATTTAGTTCGTCAATGAATCTGCTAGATTTCATTTTTGCTGTACTATTCTTGTAATATTCAAATTCTAATTTTTTAGCTTCCCGCAAAGCTTTGGATGAGCATTTTCCACTATTTGCAATTCTTTCCATTTCGAAATCAATCGCTCTTCTCGCTTGTCGCTTCTCTTGGTCGGCCAAAACATCAGTAAAAGGCATCGTCAAGACTTGTTCGAAATATCCCCTGTAGTTTATCGTCAAAGTACATGAGCCGTTTGATGAATCTCGAGAAATTGAATGATCTATTGTCGAAAGATCTACTGAGATGCAATTATCATCATTTTCGCCTTCGTAAACAACGAGTCTTACTCTAGAATAGTCTGGGTTGAATGAAGATGGGTTTAGTGACCCCAATCCTGATCTAGTATTAATTTTGTTTGTCACCGGTAGAGTGATTAAGTTGTATAGTTTTACAAAGTATCCATCACCAGTTTTTTCATTCGTTATTATTTTATTTGAAATCGGTAAATCCAAAGATCCTAAAGAGCTTATCTGGAATTCCATTTTGACTTGAACATCTTTTCTAGCAGTTGAGGGATTTGTTCCTTCATATAGAACACTTATGTTCTTGAGATAATAGTGTCCCTTGCGCAAGTTTTCAACAGAACTCCATGCTCCAAAGTTTTTTTGTCGAGACATCATCGCCTCTTCTTTTTCTATGGAATTTAGATCCTTAATTGAGTCTTTGAAATCTTTATCAAATGCGTAGTCCCAATAGTCCTCAACCATTCTGTCTTGTGTCAAAAACAACTCTTCTTTTATCAGATTTCCTTGGGAATCGCTGAAGACCCAAAGTAATTTTTTGTTCATAGTGTTAAGTGCGCCATATTGACTGTACCACAAGCCATTTGCTGGTGCTTTTGACAATAGTTTGTTGAACAAATATCTGGATTCATTTGTTCTATATATTCTTTTGGCTCCATCTGCTCCTGTAAAATATTCTGACAAATTTACATCATCATTTTCCCACTCCGGCGCTTTTCTATTATCGGATGAAATTGTAAATGAATTTTGACTCATGAGAAAGCATTGTCTCATGTTCAAAATGTCCTCATCATCTTTGAGTTCTCTATCCGTTTCTCTGCCTAAGTTTTCTTGTAGTTTGGAAAGTTTTTTATTTACTTCTGGGTCATCTGACGCGAATGCTTCTTCTAAGTCTCTAATGTTATCCGCATCTGTAAAACCAGCCTCATAAAGCTCATTTGAAAACCCAAAAGCCTCTATCGGGGTAACAAGATTGTCATTTAAGATTGTTTTTACGACTGACGGATCCGTTAGTCTCAAATTGAGACTACTGACTAGTGTGTAAGACGCTATTTTTGAGTTTCCTAATAGTTCAGTGCTACCAGATCCTTCAGAATCAGCCAACCAACTGAAATCATATGTTTCAATCGATTTTTCGTCCGTAGGGTATGGTCTACCTCCGGCGGCAAATATTGCTTTGCAAGCCCAATAGCACTGCAAAGCAATTTCACTTGTTGATTCATCTGATCTGACCCAAGATTTCATGAGGTCTTTTATTCGCTTTATTACCGGTCGCGATGGGGGTTCAGCACCGGGGTCGCGCACATTGTTGAACCATTGATTAGATTCAGAACTTTCAATCCATCTTGACATAGCCGGCTTCATAAAATCCTCAACAAGACCTTGTAGCATCTCGGTTTCCTTATTAAAGAGTACAAACAGCATTAAGAAGTCATAAAAATCTGCCTCGTCAATGAATTGAGTTTTTTCTCTTTTTGATCTAGTCAACACTATGTTGTTAGAAGTGTCATACCAAAATTCTTGATCATAAGCCATCTTATAACCATATCTCCTTCTAACGAGAGATATGTAATATTCTCGGCCTTTATCTGTGCATTTATCTTTATATTGCGCTTGCCAACTGTTTGGAAACGTTTTTTTTAAAAATTGTTTTACTTCTTCGTCTTCAACTTTATATCTTTCTAAAACTGTGCGTGTCATTATCTCATTAGCTCCGCGATTTTATATCCATCTCTAGCTATCAATATTACATCTCCAATCTGGCAATGTCCATCGGTTGGTTTTTTATTGACCATTGCGATTGTCCACCACAAAGAAGGGTTGTTGTAATATCTTCGAGCAAGTTTCCAAAACGAGTCTCCTTGTGTCCAAATATGCTCTTTGGAAACTTCCAGTTGCAAGCCAGATAAGTCAGAAAAGTCTTTTGTTCTTCTTATTTTTAAAAATTTAACGCCTTTTTTATCGAAAACTTCAAAATATAAGTCTTGATTTAAAATAGCATAGCTATCGTCATAAAATTTTGGCATTTTTTACTCTCCTATTTTTAAAGTGCTTCTGTTAAATGGAAATTGATCAGTCACATTGGATGTGGATGACGTAGTATAGTTGTCTTTTCTGTGTTCTGTTATTAGGTGTGGTCGAATTAACGCAGTATTGTTTAGTCCAGACACGATTGATGTTGATATTTTATATGATTTTGGCAATAGAGATGTGCCATAGTTAAAAAACCCCATATTACTTTCTATTTCTATGTTTAAATCTTCCATCCATAAATCACTAAGAGATGAGGCTTCAACACCATCAGACGGGTCATTACTTGGGCCGACGAATGTCTTAGATGCTCCTCCAGACTCTATTAGTCCTGGTATATATATATTAAACCCCAATTCTACTGTGTCAAGATCTCCAAATGTACCCTCTTCTTTTCTATAGAACATTCTCATTAGTAATTGTATTTGCTTTGAAAACAAAAGAGACTCTTCAATACTAGCGCAAGGAACACTGAAGGATAAAGAATAAGAGAATTTAGCTGGTGTTGCTAGTTTGCCTGTATCGGCTCCTTTTCCAATGTAGTTTGATTTGGATTCTATATAGTTTTGATTGGCCTCAAAGTTTCTAGTGAAGTCTTCTATGAATGCTGGGAACAAAACTTTCTTTCCATATCTTTGGATAAAGATGTAGTAATTTCTATTGTATGCTAATTTTTTGCTTATAAGATAGGCTTGCTCATATTCATTACCAATAGTTTTTGATCCAAAAGGGAAGACCATGTTGTCTCTAGTGTTGAGATTAGCTGCTTCATTTTGATAACCATCATCTGTTATAATATTTAAAGTGTTTTCTGAATTTCTTGGCAATGGACCAATGGGAACCAAATCTAGTTTTTCATTTTTGTTTTCCAACTTGAGAGATAGATCGAGAGTCAAAACTTTTGGATAAAGAAATTCATATTCAAAATCAGGGCCTTCATACTCAAAAAACCCCATCTCAATAACTGGGGCGAAATTGATGCTTTCGATCAAACAAGGAAAGCCGTTGTATAATACTCCTCCGCTAAAACCTTGGTTATTTAAGGCAATTTTTCCTCCGTGAATTAAGTTTTTAAAAGCGACTTTAAACAAAGGGCCAACTACAGATTTTCTTTCTTTCTGTATTGCGGTGTTGAATTGTTTTTCTATGTGGGAAAACGAATCGTTTTCGTTAACCGCTGGAATATCGGGATCAGGATTCAACAAAAGCTTTTGAAGGTTTTCAAGCTTTGCAACATTTGTACGCGCCTGTTGAGGCGAAGCCGCAGGCAAAGTTAGAGTAATATCGATTGAGAAATCGCCGGTATATTCTCTGACAACTTTGGTCCACTTATCTGCTTCTGATTGATAATCAAGTTCTTTTGTTGTGTTGTATTTTATCTTCTCGATAAAAGCCGGAAATTGCATAACATGACCAGTTACATACTCAGCTATTGATATTATGTGAGTTTTATCTGATCCATCGGTTGGTATGTCTGGAGGATATGGTACATTCTTGAGCGTGT
>Ga0222719_10001878_pt1 | contig 19739 bp, 23 predicted proteins | sample C33_34DmetaG_FD_165039 | JGI IMG/M metagenome (GOLD analysis project Ga0222719, IMG submission 165039) | Estuarine water microbial communities from San Francisco Bay, California, United States - C33_34D | ecosystem: Environmental > Aquatic > Marine > Unclassified | place: USA: California... | reverse complement strand
GCAGAAAACGCATTATGAACCCAAATTAAACATATAAATAAAAAACATACAATAACTGTAGTTAATCTATCCATATCAACCCATTTTAAGAGCAATATGAATTAAAATGAAAAGAATACCACCTGTCATACCAATCATGATTCTTTCTAATCGTGTTAGTCTGGCACAGATAGACTCGTATCTTTCTTTACATATAGCTTCATGAGTGTTCAGTCGTGCTTCTGTGTGATCCATTTCCATCATTGTCCTTTCTTTTTGGTGCGTTGTATAAGTTTATAGGGGGTAAGTTTAAATCGTGCCATATCATCTGCTAGACTTTCTTGACCTAGACCTTCTATTTAAATATGCCTGTTTTTCAAGACCTCCGCCAAAGAAGTTGTATGCAAATCTTCCTAAATATGGTGCATATCTTGTTGATTTATAATCTGTTGGAGCAGAGCCTCTACTTTTTCTTCCACTGTCTCCTTTGCCAAGCTTATATAAATCTCTACCGATTGTGTCAATAATATTTAATGGTGGTGCAATCATATTTAAAGCAGCAGAATAAACTTCACCTCTCATTAAATATCTTTCATTAACATATCTTGATCCACCAACTAAATTAAGAACATTGTCAACAAAATCTTCTCCATATTCTTGAAGACCAACTGGCTGTCCATTTATCATTCTTCTAACTTGATCTACAGAGGTATTCATATTTGTAACAATCATTAAATATGCCATAGCATTTCTTGTTGCTAATGCTTTATTCCCAGCTTGATATTGATCGTAAACAGTTTTGCGAAGCAAATCTAATTGTTTTAATGTAAATGTTTTAAGTGCATATGCCAACCTTGCATTTGGATACTGAAGATAATACTGTGGCATTTCAGATAATGTAATAGGTTGAACATCAGATAACTCATTAAACAACAAATATTTGACATCATCTGTTATGTTGCCTGATTTTAAATCATCAGTTAATTTTGCAAACTCATCTTCTGTAAAGGAGTTTTTATATTTTTGTTTAAACGCTCTAAAATCTTTTGCATATTTTTTTGTGTCACTAGCTATTGCACTATATTTTCTTAAAGCTGCATTTAATAAAGTGTTCTTACCTAAACGATCAATTGTTCTAAATCCAGTATATTTAAATGCTGTATCTAACGCTTTTGCAAGAGCACCAGTGTCATTAAAATCAGCAGCAATATCTTCTAAACCTAAATCATCTACAGTAACTTTTTTTGCTCCAAGCATAGATTTTATTGCGTTACCAAATTTTTGTGTGTACGCTGAAACTCCAGTATCTGCTAACTGAACCATTGCTGATTGTGGGTTTGCAATAGTCATACCATATATCATACTTCTAATTCTTTGTAAGTTTCTAAATGGTGACAATTCTCCTTGACCAAATCTTACTTGTAAAATTTCTTGAACTTGGTCAGCATATTCTCCCAAGTTGTCTAGGTCATCAGCAACTAATGCTCCAGCAGACGCATCAGTGTCTAATTGATTTTTATTAACACCTTTGAAAGTAACATTTTTTCCAAAGAAATTATTTTTTTCTATGTTGTTTACAGAGCTTCTAACATAAGATGCAAGTCTTGTAATTGGATTTTCATAAAAGTCTAAAGTATCATCAGTAACTTCTGCCACTTTTCTTTCTTTTAAAAATGTAGGTTTATATCCTTTGGTGCTTCCATATCCTCTTAACTGTGTATTGACTATGCTAATAATCTCTTCTGGGTCTAATTCATCAGTGTCTAAACCTAGTTTTCTTGCTCTTTCTTGTAATGCTGCTTTTATTTTTGATGATTCAGCCTTACCAATAGATTTATAAAATGCTTTTAAATCTTTTATTTGTCTTGGAAAGTAACTTTCTATTACACCCATGTTAGGATTAGTTGCTTTTAGCTGATCTTTTAATTCATTTAACACTTTTACAACTTCTTTAAAATTACCTATTTGATTTGGCAATTCTTTATTAATAATTTTTTCAGCAGAATTAAAATTTCCATTAAATAAATCTAATGATAACTGTCTAAAAGATTGTGGATTTAAATTTTGAATATCATCTAAATTTTGAAGAAAAGGTTTAATTCTTTTTAAATATTTATTTGTATTGTTGTGTATATTAAATTCATATCTTCTTAATCTTGCAGCAACTTTAGGTGCAATTTTTTGTAATGTTGTATGTATAGGAACAATAGCTTTAGAGATTGTAGATTGACCAAAACCTTGTCCTTTTAATCTTGCTTGATCTATTCTATCGTATGCTGCATCAAAAATCTTTTGAGCTTCTTGTTGACTTTGAGGAACTTTAATTCTTCTGTCTGCTTGATTAATAACTTTTTTTATAGTTCTTTCATTTAAACCTGTATTTTCAGAAACATATTGCATGATTTTATTTTGAGGAACTCCATCCATTATGCCCTCTGCTGTGTAATACTCAACTTCGTCTATTGCTTTATTAGCATCTTTAATTGCTTGTTTATTTTTTTTAGCACTTCTAACATCTTCTAATACTTGAGATGTTTTTCTAATAACTTTACCAGCACTATCTACTGCACCTTTTAATACTACGCCTCCACCAGCAGATATAGCTGTGTCTTGAGCTAGCTGTTTAGTGTCTATAGTGCCAGTTCTTGCATATTGGTCTAATGCGGAATATTCAGCACCAAATGCACCAGATATTCCTGCAAATTTAGATAATCCTTTAATACCTTTTTCAAGTTTAAACAGCTTGTCTACAGGTATTGCTGTTGTTGGAGAAGCTAAACTTTTAAGTATTTGTCCTGTGATTGCACCACCAGAAGTTTTATCTTCTTCAGTAAGGTTGGAATATTTTTGATTAAGATAGTCTTGTTTTTTCTTGTTTATATATTCTCTTCTTTGGTCTTCTGTTTTTAAAGCATCAAACTGTGCAAAATCTTTTTGTAATTCAGGATCATTTTCAGGATTATATAATGTATAGTTTCCATCTTTATCTTTTTGAATAGTAGTAAAAGATTTTCTTAAAGACTGGTTTGCTTTATATACAGATGGAAATTTAGCAGATGCTATTTTTTCTATATTTGTTACATCACTTTCTCCAGCTTCAAATCCATAAGCCAATGTATCTAAAAAGGCTGCATCAGATTTTCCTGTTGGCTGTGCTGTAGATAAATCAAATTTAGATGGTTGAGGTTGTTGTTCTAAATCTTTTTCCTGTTCTACATTTACAGTAACAGGTCTAGCTGTTGATAAATCAAAAGGCATTAATTATTCTCCTGCGTAATAATCTTCAAGAATTGGATTTCCTTCAGCATCAGTTCCTGTAACTATAGCCATATTTCCATTAGCATCTTGTAATACTTGACCAATAAAATATTGTCCTTTTTGTTGGGCTTTTGTCATATCAACATTATATCCACCAGTTCCAAAAATTGAATCTATAATTCCTTTGTCTTCAGATATAGCTCCCGATTGCTGTAACTCATTTAATATTTGGTCAGCAGCTTCGTTAGCAGATAAGTTTGGATTAGCTCTTTGCAAAAGGTCAACTTTAGATGCAATATAAGGACTAATTTTTTGTGCATTTTCGGCAGACATTCCTAGTTTTTCAGCTATGTAATAATCATAAAACTCTAAATCTCCTTTACTTGGAGTACCTAAAGGTTTAACTGTTTTATTAGATGGTATAGATGCTACTTCCTCTAGTTGTCCAGACTTGCCTCTTTGGTAAATTTTAGAACCAGCTCTTCCAACAATAGTTTCATTTAGTTTGTCATATAATTTAGCTGGGTTTTCATATGCCATTAATTTAGAAGCAGGATCATTTTGAACTCTAGGGTCTTTTAATAACTCTTGAGTTAATAAGTTTTTATTAGCTATCTGTTTAAACTTCTGTCCTTGCACAAGGCTAGACAACGCTACATCACCCACATTGCCAGCGGTAGGCATGCCTTTTGTTACATATTGTTCTGCAATATAAGGAAGTATACTGCCAGCACCTTTATTTTTTGGTGCAGCATAAACACCTAGAGCAGTAGTTAATAAACCCCCCAAGTTAGCTTGTTTTTGTGCTTCAGCTACATCTTCTGCACTTAATAAACCACCGTATTCAGGTTTAGTAAATTTTTCTAAACGAGATATACCAGATGTTGGAAATAAATTTATATTCTTAAATATATCTGTTAAGTCTGATAGTTTAAACGCCATAATTAATCCTTAATAAAATTTTCTTTTTGGTTCACGAATCATGTTCACGCCACCAAAACCTTCTGTTCTGTATGGCATTAAAGCACCACCTACACTATCACCAACAACTGTTTTAGCTAATTCTAAATCGGTTGGAGTCTTAACATCTAATGGTGTTCCTGCTGTAGTTTGAGACACTCCTCGTTTAATAGGCTGAACATTTGCTTGTATATCAGTTTGAGCTGTAGGAGGATTAAATAAACTTTGTGCCAACATTTGAGATGATGCAGGATCAGCTTGATAAAGTTTTTGTGCAATATTATCGCCTTCTGAATATCCTCCAGCTGGAGATAATAAATCTTTTGTTTTATCAAACAGATTAGGTTGTGTTCCTCTTGCCCCTTCTGTTGTCATTAACAATGGCATGTTATCTGCTTGAGAAGCACCTGTTGCTAATGCAGATGTTGCACCATCCATTGGAATACCTGTACTATTAACTAAATTTTCTGGAACAAAACGACCTACATAATCACTAGCACCAGCACCTATAGTGCCAGCAGTAGTTGTTGCACCACCAACTGCACCAGTTGTAGCACCTGCTAATTCTAAACCACCCATTACTGGAGTTGATGTTGCCACTGTTGCACCTGTACTTGGAATAGCAGAGCCAAATAAACCACTAGTGCCTAGCTCTTTAAATCCAGAACCTATTCCCCCAGCACCACCAAACAATCCACCACCGATACCACCTAGTAATGCACCTTGTAAAGGGTCACGACCCATAGCTATAGATGTTACTGCACCTATTCCTGCACCTACTAATGGAGCTGCCATTACTTACCTCCTCCTGATGATTGTGTCGTAGAGACTTGACCCATAGGAGCACCGTATGCAGCAGATAGGTAAGATTGTAGTTTAGTGTAAGGTTTGTTTTCCTCAAACTCAAATCTAGCAATATCTGACTCTAGTGCTTGTCTTTGATAATCTTCTGCTGTTTGACCCACATTCATTAATTGTTGTATATCTGCATAATCTGCTTGTGCCATTGCAGGTGCTTGCTGTATTGCTCTTTCCTGTGCTGCTCTTTCAGCTGCATAGTTTTGATATGCTAGTTCACCAGCTCTGCTTGTAAGCTCTTTAGCTAGGTTTGTAGAAGCACGAGATTGTAAGTCAGCCATAGCACCAGAACCATAACGACCAGCAGTAGATGCTTGAGATGCAATGTCTTTTAGAGCATCTTGAAACTGTGTTGTAGCAACTCCTGCTGCACCTTGTAGGGCGTTAGCAAAGTATGGATTGAGACCTAAATTTTGACCTTGTATTGTATTTTGTAATTGTTGTTGAGCAGCAGGTACTAATGGACTACCAGCTAATGCTCTGTTTTGTGCAGCCTGTAATGCAGATTGCGTTTGTGAGCTAGGCGATACATAGGTTTGGTATGGGTAATACTGTGGAGTGTCTGATTGGTAAAGAGCTTTTGCCTCCTGCAATCCATACTCAACGAAGGGAGCAACTGTAGGGTCTAATTGATTTTGTGTAGTCTGTGTACTGCCACCTCCACCGCCTCCACCTTTAAATAGTTGTCTGCCCATTTTGCCATTGTTGATAGACTGATTGCCATCTAACTCTGGGAAATAATCGTAAATCATAATTTATACTCCATTAGTGTATATTTAGGTTTCATGTTCCATTTCATTCGCCATAACCTGACGATTGAATCTTTTGCAGTAGAACCTTGAACTTTAGTTCCACCGTTGTTTCTTACCCATGTTAGGAATTGACCCCAACATTTATGGTCTGTATATCCACCGATATAAGTAATATAAGCTACTTTATCGTTTGGATACATAACCCATTGGACTGTTAATGCTCCAAGACATTCTTCTTCTTTCATAACAAGAAGTAATACAGAACTACCTTGTGATACAAATTGTTTTAACTGATCTATAGTAAATTCACCGTTGCCAGTATCTATAGCTCGTTGTAAATGTTTTTCAGCAAGATGCCAAAATTGATGAATATGTGTAGTAGGGACTACAAATAAATTAGTTTCCATTGCAAAAACCTTGTAAAATATACTACCCTATTATAACATACCCATAAGTTACATTCGATGTGTTGTTAGCAAAGTGGCTCACTGTAGCCTGTCCAGTTTGTTGTGCTGATACATATACATTGTCCATACTAAATGGTGCAATATATGTAACACTTATTTGTGCAGATGGTATTGCAGGTCTTGTGTAAGGTGTTGTCGTTGTAGCAGTAAAATGTTCCAAAGAGACATCAGTAGAAGATGTTGCTCCTGCTATTTCAATATAATCACCTGCATTTAAATCTAAAACATGACTTGCTGTTCCAGTTAAGTGAGATGGGTCACCAGTAGATTTTCTTGCAGGTAGACCAAATCTTTTTCCTGAATCAGAAATATCAGTTCCATTCACTCGAAACCAAACATCTGCGTATTCTGCATCGTTATTAGCGTTTGCTAATTGTAGAGAAAATAATGCTTTATATATGCCATCGTTTCTTACATATATTCTTGATGTATTGACTCCATCTAAATACATACCATTTATTTCATGCTCTGTAGTCCATTCAACCACTGCTGTGTTACCTGAACTTGGTGCTAACTGGTCTGTGTTTTTACTAAACTCACCATAAGGTGCTGTAGATGTCTCTGCTGCATCGCTGAATGGAACTAATATTATTTTAGAATCAGTAGAGATTCTTTCATTATAAATAGTCGTTGATGTTGCCCAGCTTGTTGCTAAATCAAATGTTCCTGTGCAATTTAACTTACCATTTAATATCTGATTGGTAACCTCTGCAATTTCACGAGTATCTGCATACTGTGGTTGTAATCGTCTAAACTGCATTATCTATTACCTTGAGCTCTAAAATCTACATCTATGCTAGATGCGTTTGTCCAGTTACCAGTAGGTGTTATAGAGAACCTATGATAACGACCAGCACTTCTAACACTTGCTCGACCTTCTGATGATGTTGTAGATGATGAACCAAACTGAATGTTATCGTCTAATTCTCTGCGAGATGCAATCTTAACATTAGCACTACCATTGTCTATTTGTGGTCTCACTAATGTTGCTACAGAGTTGTATCCAACTTCTATATCTGGTGTGATAATTTCAGAATTGTAAGTTGTTCCAGTAAAGGTAACAATTTTAGTATCTTTAAATCCTGCAAATAAGAACTTACCACCAACCCATAATCTGCTATCCAAAGATGCTGGTATTGTTTCTAAATTGGTATAGCCTAATACAGATTCTAAACCTTCTAATGTGTAACCAGTTGTAGATATAGTTCCTACACCAGTAGAATCAGTAGTTACTCTTGACCATTTATTTAATTGCCAGTTGTATATAAGAATACTACGACCACCATCTACATTTTTATAGTTCCATACTACTAGCTTTTTAATAGGGTCAGCAGCAGCAGACATAGTTCCTAGTGATGTTAAATCTACATCATCAAAGAAATATCTATCTACTTTTTCTGTACCAATGCCTGTTACTGTCTGACCATCACATTTATAGAAACCGTCAGCAGATAAGAAGAACGATGTTGCTCCATACTGTGCAATAGAGTTACCTTCTAAACAACCTAAACCTCTAGAGATCGTATCAAACTGAAAGAATAATGGTGAACCAACATATGACATACGAACAATAGATTTTTCTAAAAAGACAAGCCCTATTTCACCGCCTGTTAATCCAGTAATGTCACCACCATCAGGAATGATCTGATAATCTGCCTGTGATGTTGTTCCACTTGTCCATGTAGTTTCATCATTAATGTCTGACCATTGAACTTTGTTTGTATCTACACTAGCATTTAAATTAGCAGACACTACAAAATCACGAACAACTGTGACATATTTAGCAACAGGTGCGTTAGCATCTAAATCTGCAAATGTAGTAGATGTTCCTATTTCCCATGATTGTAATTTAGCTTGATTGTTTGCAGCTATAACTTTTTTACCAAATTGTGCAAAATTCCATGTGCTACCAGAGTAGCCACCAACTTTTGATACATCGTCTACAGATAAGTCTGTAGAGTCTAGTTTAAACAGTTTAGTTGCACCACCTGCAAAAATAGCTACTTCATCACCATATTTAGAACCAAATACAGAATTAAGATTTTCAGATGCAGCTTGAGAAAAGTCTACTGCATTATTAAATGGTGCATAACCTACACTTGTAGGGTAAACATTCTTTGCATCTCTTAATGATGTAACTGATGGCTGGTCAGGCAACCATTCTTCAAATTGTATTCTAGTTGCCATAACTTACCTTATAACCATAAATGAAACTTCATCGTAATCTTGAGCAGAACCGAAACCACTTCCTCCATCAGCATATATAGTTTGAAAATTAAAAGATGTTGTGCTTTTAGATGGTGATACACCATGACCACCTGTAGCAACAAATATAGCATTTAAATATACAGTTTCTGTTGAATTTTCACCACAAGTACCAACAATCGCATAATTAGCATCTGGCATAGCAGTAGTAAATGTTACTGTATATACACCTGTTGAGTTTTTAACAATACTTGCAATATTTCCTGATGCACGAGGTGTAATTGTTCCTGTTTGTGTTCCATCAAAGTTTGCCCATGCTCTTGTTCCATAATATGGTGCTGAACCTGTAGTGGTAGTTAAAGTGCTTGAAGACCCCCAACTAAATGAACCATCACCATCAGATAATAATGCTTGTCCAGCAGTTCCATTACCAGATACATTAAGTTCATCAGCAGTTACATTGTTATCTGCTATTTTTGCACTTGTTACTTGGCTATCACCGATATGTGCAGTATCTATAGAGCCGTCTACATAATGTTCTGAATCGATAGAGTCATCAGCGATCTTTGCATTAGTGACTGCATCTGCATCTATATCAGCAGTCGCTATTGTAGATTTTACAGCAAGTGAACCTAAACCTAAATTTGTTCTAGCATCGGCAGCAGTTCCTGCATTTGTTCCACCTGAAGCAATAGGTAATTTATCACCACTAGCACCAGACTGAAAGTCTTTAAGATGTGCCATAACCTCACGAATAGCATTATTTATTCCTGAAGGCGGACATGATTCAGCAATATTAATACCATCTACATCGGTATTATTAGCTGCGGTTGAATCATATTCACTGATCTTTGTTTTAGCCATGTTTTATCCTTGTCGTAACCATGTATTTGTTTCAGGTGTATCTTCCACCCATGTTTCACTACCAGTAGCAGAATCAGTCCAAGTTTCTGAACCAACTGCACTATCTGACCATTCTTCACCTAATATATATCCTATTGCAACTACAGTTCCATTAGCATTAACTATTGCATCACCAAATTTAGTTAAACCACCTAAACAAGTTGCTAATGCTGTTGCATTGATTGTGCCATCACCATCATACTCAACACCACCTAATGCTGTAGATGTTGCAGTAGCTGATATATCACCTGATGATGTTCTTAATCTAACTGCATCAGCAGTAACTGATACATCACTAAATATAGCACCACTTGCAACTGCTAATGAATATCCATCTGCATTAAATAATGCGTATCCAGTAATAGCACCACTAGCATTTCTTATTCTTAAATAACCAACAGATGTTTCTGCTGTAGCAGATATACTAGCTAATGATGTTGCAATCCTTGTAGCATCTATTGTAACTGTTGCATTTGCATCAATACTACCAATACCATTACCAATAAATGTGACTGCTGTAGTTACTGTTGCATCACCAGTAATTGCACCAACTGCGTGTTGTATTCTATATGCGTTAGCAGTTACACTTGCATTAGATGTAATAGCACCTGCACCTGTCTTGATAATAACACCAAGAGATGAAAATGGGACTTGTGAAAATGCACTTATTCCAAACATTGATTACTCCGTAGGTTTAGGGTGTGCAGATTTTACTTGATTAATATGGTCTTTCCAAGTTGTTGTGCCATTAACACTATCCCAATATTGCATATCTAATTGGTCTGCTATAGATGCGTATGCTTGTTGTCTATTAAATTTATATTCATTTGGGTCTGTCCATGAGTTGACTTGTGACCAGTTTATAGTAACTAAATTACCATTGTCGTCCCATGCTTGTGCTGATTCACCATCACCATCTATTGTGACAACATTATTATGAATTGCTCTAATCGCTTTATGTATGTCTGCCATTATGCACCTATTTCTAATAAAGTAACTGTTGAACAAAATCTACCATAATAATTAGCATCAGCATCATATTGTGTTCTATTAACACCAATAGTTGCTCCAGCATCACTTTTAACTTGTGGATAATAACTAATAGAACTGGTAGTTGCTGGTGAATCTAAATATGTATATGAAAATACATCAGCATTCACTTCTGACCCATAATCATTAGAAGCTGCCATAGCTTGTGTTCTACTTCCAGCAGCATCACCTTCTAATAATACTGTTCCACCTCTAGTTAATCTTATAAACGCAGTATTAGAATGGTTAGAATAAGGAACACTACACATTACTAATATTTTAGATGATGTAGAACTAGGTGTAATAGATGCACTTAATCCTGTAACTGTTGTCCATGATGTAGATGATGTTGAAAATGCACTTGTTTTTGTTCCTTGCACTACTTGCAATATCTTACCACCTGTTCCAGCAGGTAATGTTACAGTTTTTCCTGTTAAATCTAATGTAGATGATATATCATCACCCACAATTGTTCCATCTTGTACTTTGTCAATACCTGTATCGCCACTTATATTAACTGCCATAATTAAACTCCATCTAGTTCTGATTGAGTAGGTTGTGTCTCGGTATGATTCCATTCTTTGATGTAGTCACCATTACCATCGCTATCATTTTGTAACATAATTGTGCCTTCAGGCAAAAAATCATCATCAGTTACATTCGGTCTTAATTGTTTTATTTTTTCAATCAATGTCATATTATGTCCTTACTAAATATCCTTGAAAAAATGATGTATTTATACCTGCTTGAATGCTAGGTGTTGTTCCTCCTATATAAGAATATGCTTCTACATAATCTGTTGAGCCATTCATATAAACCAAACCCGATACAAATTTAGCATTATAGTTTGGTAAAGTTCCGTTACTATTTGACTGAACTCCACCTGCACCTCCCCCATTTTTATATATTGCTACAACACCTGTTGATTGTGATGTTGCATATAATCTTGCTCCATACATAAAATGATAATATCCAGCAACAGTTGGAGTAAATCTATAATTTGTTGTTGCATCAAACTCACCGTCTGTATCAAATGCTTTAGTATCCATTTGTGCTTTAGTCCATACTCCACTTGTTAAAGTTTGGTTTGATGATACATAAGCATGAAATGCTGGACCAGCAACAGTAATATTTCCAGTTTGTGCAGGTATAGTTAGCGTATTAGTTCCTGCAACTGCTGGTGCTGATATTGTTATTTCCCCAGATGTAGAACCTTTTAATTTAATTGATGACATATCTATATATTCCAATCCTGTGAGTTCATTGCTGTTATTAATTCTGCAACATTTGTAGCAGCTTGAATAGCAGTTTGTAACCTATCAGATTCATTTCTTAATGCTAATCTATGTGCCACAATATCGTCAGGTATTACAACATTTTGTTCATACTTGCGAGTAACATACCAATCTGTTTTAGATAGTAAAGTATGTGATGTTTTCTTAATGGATTCTTCGCATAATGTTTTTAAACCTTTATTAATGACTGGTGTTGTGCCATCAGGTTCATATAATTGATTACCATCTTCATCTGTTGCATTTACATCATCTAATGCTTTAGGTGTATTTATATCACCATTATGGTAATAGAAATCATCTTCCTTATCTAATTCATTTTCCCATGTAATACCGATAGCATCTTTTTCTGCCTGTGTTGACAATGCTAACCAGTTGCTAGGATATTGGTTGCCATTGTGAGTAAATGAACCATTAATTACTTTGCCGTTTAATTTGTATGCCATGTTTTATCCTGCTAATGAGTATTTTTCGTGAGTATCTCTAAAAGCAACAAATACATAAATTGTGCTACTTCCATTTAAATCTGTTGCTGTGTTTCTAATAGTTACACCATTAGATAGAAAATCTATATCTGCTCCGCTTGTGTTCGGTGTATTTGTTAAATCTAAATAATGAAATGTGTTTCTAGGGTTATGGGTATTTTGAGCATTATCCCATACATACCATTGAGTAGTATTGTCTCTAGGTTTAATCCATATCATTGATGGTTTAAAGTTTAATGGAATAAATGTTTGTCCATTATCTGTTCCTGAACCACGATAATAATATATTTTGCCAGCATCAAATGAGAAAGAATATAAAATATAATCATCACCACTTGTGTTTGTTAATGCACTTGTTCCAACTGTTGCTACAGTTGCGTTCATTAATGTGTCATTCCATACTGTAGAATCTGTTGTTCTAGCACCTAATGGCATAGGAGTATATCGTGTTACATTGGCAACTCTATGTGCTAATGCCCAATTTTGACTGGTGCTTAAATTTTTCACCATATACAAAGGTGAATATGAAAATGTTGAATTTAAGCCATGTCCAATCGTTGCACCTGCTGTGCCATTACCTGTGTATTTTGCAATACTCATGCCTGTTACTTCTGAAGCCGAACTTACTGTAGATGTAATTGAGCCTTCTGTATTAGATGATGTTGTGCCTTCACCTGCTTTCCAAAAATATCCTACAAAGTTTTTGCCACTTTCATTAACACCAACATCAGTTCCTAATGAAACACCATCGCTGTTAAACGAAGTGATTGCATTACTATAATTAGCCGCATTACTAGCATTATTTGTGTATAACATAGTATCTGTGCCAGTTGCACCACGCACTGAATCTTGAACTCGCCAGTATCTTGCAGTAGATAAGTTTTTAATTATAACTAAATCAGGTTGAAATTTTAATCCTGTAATATCTTGACTTGTTCCGTTACCTGTCCAAGTTTTAATATCGCAAGTATCTTTACCTGATGCGATTTCTATATCTCCTCTATAACCATTATTGTTATATGAGTTACATTTTTTAAATCCTGATGGTGGTGTATAAGTATATGGCTGTTGTCCAAAATTTATAGCCAAATCATAATTACTGCCTGACGAGCCATCAGATAATGCAAGCATATTACCATCGTATTCAGATACAACATTAGTAAAGTGTGGGTTAGTGCCATTAGCTGGGTCACCTACACCTGCACCACCTAAATTACCCCAAGTGCCGTTTACACCCCACCATACTTTATCATTATCTATATCAACAGCCATCATGATGGTATCACCAGTGGTAAATGATGTAGTGCAGGCAGTTGAACCTGATGTAGTCAATACTTCACCATTTCTGTATAATCCTGCACCATAAGCACTTTTGGTATCTACTCTATAACTATCTGTATATGTTCCTGTGAAATCAATATAACGATGTATACCAATCACATCTGAATCAGAGCCATTCACGACATATATTTCAATATACCATTTACCACTTTGCCAAGTATGACTTGCTAATTGAGTATGATTAACTCCACCAGTAGATTGTGCTCTTAAATTACCATAAGAAGTTGTTGAATTGCTAGACTTCCATAATGGGTGCATAGTAAAAAAATTACCTGTATCTTCATCAACAGGTAAAGGCACATCTTTCATCCAGTCATAAGTGTAACCTGATGTTAAAGAAATGCCACTAGGTGTAAAGTCATATTCACTATATCCTTCACCTGCTAAACTTGAACCATTTGCAACAGTTCCTGATTGAGTAAAATTACCACCAGTTCCAACATTAGTTGTTTTTGTTGTGCCACCTGCACCATTTAAATATACAGTTGGTGAATTGCCGCTAGGTAAAGAACCATCACCACCAAGACCAACAGGTTTACCACCTGATATAAACTTATTTAAATAAGTTGCTGGGTCTAAATATTCTGAATAGTTAATATATATTTGACCCCAATCAGCAGGTGTATTTGGCTGATAAGGTGAATACAAGTCACCACCAAACCCAGCATATGGGACAGTATAATTAACATTATTATTATTGTTAAAAGTGTATGAAGACATTGTTTCTTCAACACCATTAATATAAACATGGAAATATTCGTTGACTGTATCCCAAGTTGCGTAAATGTGATACCAATCAGTTGTTGATGTTAATGTGCTAGTAGAATTACTAAACAAGATATTACTAAAACTACCATCATATAACCTAACACTAATAGCACCAGAAGTGTATCTGTAAATAGCTACAGTATCACCAACAGAGTTATCTCTTGAGCCCCATATTAAATCCCAAGAATTACCACTGTTAGAACTTGGACTAGCATTATCAAACTTAACCCACATTGATATTGTGCCTTGAGAACCATCTGATACACCTGATAATTGGCTATATCTATAATATCCGTTAGTCCCATCTGTGCTGGCAGATAACATAGTGTATTCAGCTTTGTTCTTACCTATTTGTGTTACACCTAATCCTGAATTATCAGCAAAGTCTAAATGAACACCATTTAATCCATAAGAACCTGTGTATTCTTTTGGTCTCCATGTATTATAGGTTTCATCATATTCGCCAAAATCATCTGCTGTTAATGCTTGATTGTCAACAATTTTAAAGTCAGCAATATACCCTTCCATAGTATATATACTAGACCCATAACTATAAGTGCCTACTGTTCTATCCCAATTACTATTAAATCGTGTAACTTGGTTTTGAGGTATTGATGAAACTGTGTTTGTTACAAAATCAGTTTCTCTTTCACCATTAATATACAACCTCATTCTATCTGCCGCAGTAGCATTAGTTGTATCTAATACTGCAACAATATGATACCAAGCAGTTGGGTCACGAAACACCCTAGTTGTCATTAATTGATAATTAGTTCCGCTTACAGTTAATAAAAAATGTAATCTATATGCGTCTGCATCATCATACCTTCTTGTAAGCAACGTTATTCTATTACTAGCATCACCGCCTTGATCAAAAATGTAATGATAGTTGTCATGACGAGCATCAGAAAGTTTTGCCCAGAAAGATATTGTTCCTGTTGTTCTTCCATTGTTTGTGTAGCACTTAATACCATCAAAGTTAGCATTTGTGTCATATCTAAATCTTAAACTTTGCTCAATATTGTATTGTGCAGTAGAAGCAGCATTTGAACCTAGAACAAACATTAGCCAACTCCCAAACTACGACCTTGTTCATACAAGTTTGTGCCATCACTTCTAAATACTAAATAATCTTTAGCACTAGCTGTTGTGGTTAATGTAGGTGCTGTTGCTCCTGTAAATTTAAATACACTATTCCATGTTGCAGTTCTTGATCCTGTGCCATCTTGCACAATTTCTAATGCGTAAAATCCACCATTCACTAAATTAGTAGGTGCATTAAATGTTCTATTACCGCCTAATGTAACTGTAGCCACTTGACCACTGTTTGTATTCCAATCAATCGTTGCACCATCTGTTAAGGTTAGTGTTGGTGAGTATTGTTGACCACTACTAACATTTAAGTTGCCTGATGATAAAGTAATTCCATTAGAATTAATTGTTGCAATATCTGTTCCTGCTGATTGTATTTTTAACTCACCACTGGTATCAGATGTTATCTTTACACCATCTGTAGTATCTGCATTAATAATAGAACTCATAAAATCACCCAATTTTGTCCACTTGGAACTGTTACTGTTACACCACTATCTACTGTAATTGTTCCTACACTCATGCCATTATACCCTGTTGGAAATGTATAATCGCTAGAAATAGTTGCATTATTTACAAATATACCATTTGTTGCTTCAAACTGTTTTGCAGATGCAGAATCTACTGAATCTTTAACAACAGATTTTTCAGCAGGATATGTAACAAATACATTACTTGTGCCTGATAATGTAATAGCACTACCAGCATTAGATGATTCTAATATAGTGTCACGAGATAAAGTCGTGCCTGATGCTGTATAAGTTCCTAGACCTACTTCCCAATCATTTCCTGATGTAATAGCATAGTAAGTTGTATTACCATCACCTATTACTGAAAAACTTTGGAAACCTGTAACTGCACCTGCAAGTGTTACTGTGCCTGTGCCAGTTGTAGTTGTAGTTTCTTGGACTCTATCTTTTACGATAAGTGCCATTGTTTATCCTTAAGCTAATGTAACTGTTAAGTTGCCTGCTGTGATTTTAAATATATCACCAGAGTCAATAGTTTTAGATGTGTCTAATGGTGTGTGGAATAATAAGTTACCACTTGTTAAAGCATCATGTATAGCCACATGAGTCACTGTTCCCCATGATCCAGTTGCCGTAGGAAAGGTAACATCAGCACTATTTTGTGTTACGCCATTACTTGGTGCATCAAAAGTTACTGCTGTTCTTGCATATGAACCACCTGATACTTCTGTGCCTGAATCATCGTCATTTGGATTACTTGTATATAATGATACATACACTGTTGAAGGTGCAGTAAAGTTTGTTGCTCTTAAAGCTGCATTAATAAATGCGTTTTCTAAATAATTACTAAATTCTGCCATTTTAATTTACCTCGTTGAAATTGTTATAGACATTGGAGAAGATGGATATTCACTATCATCATCACTTGCTCTTAATGATGCTAGACCTCGATCATATAAAGATGCCCAAGTTTGTATTCGTTCATCGTTCATAAGATAAGGTTCTGCTTCTGCTAATGCACCATATAAAAGTAAATCTGGGCAGTTAGCTAAAAATAAGTTAGATGCGTTACTATCAGATAAAAAGTCTGGTTTATGGTAATACACCATTCTTAATGTATATGCTTTGTCAGGTTTAGGTGCAAATTGAAATTCACTACCTAACAATGTATACATGGTAGGAACACCTTTATCTGTTACTCTGGCATTTCTAAAGAAGTTAGATGTATTTTGAAATTGTAATACACGAACTGGGGTGGCATCTATATGCAAATCTTTCATTGCAAGAAAATCAGATGGTAGCGATACTGTAGCATCATCAGCCACTGTATTAGCAGTTGCTACTTTTAGCATTTGTCTAATGCGTAAATCTCTGCGTAATCTTTCTTCTGCAAGACGAATAAAGTCAGGTATTTGTGAATCTAAATCTGTTCGAGCTAGATACTCACCTATCTTTGTCTTTAATGTTGAATAGCTAGTAAATGCCATTATACTCTGCCTTGTCGTGTTCTAAAGAATCTGTTGTCTGGGTTGTTTAACCATGCTCTAAATTTCTTTTGGTCTAATACTGCAAATCCACGCATGATCCCTGCTTTGTTTAAATCGTCTATTACTGTCAATGGAATGGATGCAATCTTATTGTCAAAGATATCATCACCCCAACGACCATTTCTTGCGTTGTATTCTTTTTTGTTTTGTTCTACGATGTCTGTTACATCTTGTGTAGTAGCGATAACGATTTCACCATTGTCTGAATCGTGTGCTGTTTGTGTTCTTACTTCGTCTTTTTGTATTAGCTTTGCCATAACAATCCTAAAAGGGTAATCCCCTCCGAAGAGGGGAGTTATCCATATTACTCTGCAATATCAGCAATAATGCCGTGTGCAGCTTCGTTTTTAACTTCTAGTGTGTATTCAACTAAAAGCTGTGTTTTTTCTGCATCGCCAACTTTAGCTAATTCGTTTGTAGCGAATGGGCGTAAGTAAGCAATAGAGGCATACTCTGGGTCTAAAACAAATGCAACTTCACCATCGTCTTGACCAGCACCACCTGTGCCTACATTACCAGAAATATCAGCAGTCATAAATCTGTTAGGAACAACAGATAATGTGCCAAAGTCTGATAAGTAAACATCAGCAGCACCAACGATAGTTGTTGGTTTGTTTGATGGAGCTTGATAACGCTGTTCAGCAATACCAGCAAAACTTGATACTGTTTGTTTAGCTGATGGAGTTACCATAAGAACTGATGGATCGCCACCTTGTTCATATACAGCTTTAACATTAGCTTTTAAAATATCTTCTGTAAATGTTCTGTCTGTTCCAGAAACACGCTGTGTAGAACCGTCAGCACCAGCAACGCCAGTTGCACCTAAAGATGCGTTAGTTTCTAACCATGCTTGTAAACCACCTAAAGTTCTTGCTGTAGATGATGAACCTGCACCAGCAGCTTTGTTTGATAACAAGATTTTTTCCATATCTCGTTTAAGTTCAGCAGAAGCCTTGCTTAACTGATATGCTTTTTCAGATTTACGACCAGCTTTATCAACTGACTCTAATGTGCCAGCGACTTTGATGGTTTTTTGTGAAATCTGTGTGTAGTTACCAACACGAGTTGTTGGAGATAGTGTTGCATCAGAAGCATCTGCACCCTCAACTGCTGCGTTGTCAATGTTTGCTGCAGCTAATGAGTCTGTTTGCCACTCGTGATAAACACCAGTTGCTTTTGTTTTACCAACAGATGACATAAATGGTGTGTCTGTTGGAGAGATGTTATAAATTACATCAGTTAGGTCTTCTCTTTCACCTACTGCCTGATGGGTTTGATATGTTGCCATAATTATTCACTTCCTTGTTAAATAAAGTTTTCAAAAAGAGCCGCAGCATCTCTGGCTTTACCAGTCTGCTTTAGCTTTTGCATTTGTTTTTTGCGAAGATCACGATTTCCTTCTTTGACCTTTGTGCCAGACTTTACCATCTTGGGTGCTTGAGACACCTTTTTAGTAACGGCTGGTTTAGATTTCTGAAGTTTGTCGTACATCATCGCTTTGTGTAGCATTAATACATGACGAGAGTCGTATACATTTGCTAACTCTTGGTCACTAAAACCTACACTCTTACCATAATTGCGAATTTCATTTCTGATTTGTTCGCCTTTGGTTGGGTCTGAAAACTCTGGTAGGACTTGTGAAAGTTTTGTTGCTTCCTGTTGAACAAATTTAGCCATTTCCTGCTGCTGTTCCGCTTGTTGCTGTTGTGCAAGGCGTTCCTGTTCAGCTCGTACTTGTGCTAACTGTTCTTTCTTTTCAGTCAGTTCTGCAACTTTTACTGCGTATCCTATTGGGTCGTTTTCCTTCATTGCGGCTAAATCTTCTGGACTATCTTGATTACCAGTCAAAAACTGTTCAATAGCCTGTAGCCGTTGAGCATATGTATCCCTAACTTGTTTAGCCTCTTGAATTGCTCTAGCTTCAGCTTCAACAGCTTTGCGTTGTTCAGCAACTTCTTGAGTCTTTTTCGTGTAATCTGCACCAAGCTGATAGCCTTGCATTAATTCATCAAGGGTTACTTGTTTCTCTTCACCTGCTGCTTTTACAGTATAGGTTGGAGTTTCAAGTTCCTCTTCTTCATACTCGACTTCTTCATCACCTTCATCTTGAGCTTCTATAGTATCTTCTTCTACATCATCTGTAGATTCTTCTACTACTTCTTCTTCTACACTTTCTTCACTTGCCTCTGCTTCAACAGTTTCTGGTTGATCGTTGGATTCCTCACCTGCTGATAAGAAGCCTTCAAATTGTGTAGCAGCATCTCTCACAGTTAGTTCTCCACTACCAGTCTCTGGTGTCATGGTTTCTTCACTCATTGTATTTCCTTAATGTT
>Ga0222719_10001877_pt1 | contig 19769 bp, 10 predicted proteins | sample C33_34DmetaG_FD_165039 | JGI IMG/M metagenome (GOLD analysis project Ga0222719, IMG submission 165039) | Estuarine water microbial communities from San Francisco Bay, California, United States - C33_34D | ecosystem: Environmental > Aquatic > Marine > Unclassified | place: USA: California... | reverse complement strand
CACATGTAAAGTATTTCTCTCGTAAAGTTTTCTGGACCTAGTGTTTCTACATCAGCCTGTAGCCTATCGGATGAACCCCAATAGTCCTGCCAGTCCGATTCCTTGTGTCCGCGCCTTTTGTTTTTCTTGCCTTTGAGTGGTGGCTTTGTGGTTTTGAATTTGGCTAATTTCTTGCCTATGTATTTCTTGTTGTTGGTAGTATTGGTAATGAGATAAACGAAGCCTTCATATTCTTCTGGAATACTGTCAATGATATTGCCTTCAAATGTCCAACTCGGATTCGTCATCAGTCTTACTTACTTTCGACGGACGTCCGACCATGCCTTTTCTGGCTTCCTTTCTTTCCTGCCTCTTATTTTGGATTTCTAACCTTCTTACACTTGCAAACTTACGTATCTCGGACAGCCAAAAACGTGATTTGATTCCGGCTTCATCAGAACCTTTGTATTCAAAACGTTCTTGCCATTTAAAATAGTTTTGGAACGCTTCAATCATTTTGTCGTGACTGTCAGTTGCCATACGTTATTGGACTATTTCTATATCATTTGAATATGAAGTAAATCCATTCTCCTTAATAACTTTCAATACGTGATTAACACGCCCTGCTAGATCGTCTCTGTGTGAAATTAGGAATACATTCTTGTTTCTTTCACGTGTCATCTTCTTAAGAATACTGATACTACTTTCAACACCTGCACTATCCATGCCACTATCTACAAGCTCATCAATAAACAGTAGATTAATACCGTGATATAACGATTCCCAAACGTCTCTAAATGCCCAACTTAGACTTAAAATGAGTCTATTTCGTTCTCCTCTACTGAGGTTGTCGAAGTCTAAGTCCTGTCCCAGTTGTGTAATAACCACCGATAAGTCATTCTGAAATTCAACAATGTGTGGTAATCCAACCTTAGCAAGATAGTATGTTAGTCGCTGATTTAGATATGCTAGATTCTGTTCAATGATCTTCTTACGAACAAACGAATCCTTGTTTGTAAGTAGTTTATATAAGAAGTCCATATGATCTTTTTCTTTTGTAAGATCATTTAGAGAGTCAAAACTCACTTCCTGTAGTGCAGTTTCCTTTAAATCCTTAATCTGTTCAAGATACGGATTCTCTTCTTTGTGTTTTTGTTCCAGTTCCTTCTGCAAGCTCTCAACTGTATTCCTATGGTTGTATGCTTCTTCTACCGAATCATACTGCGTAGCAGGGCAAGATTCAAGTTCTCCTATCTCACTTACAACTTTTGCGTGTTCGTCGTATTGACTTTCGTTGGTAAGGATCTGCTGTGCTGCTTCTTGTAGTAATGCTTCCTTGTCTTTTAAAATTTCATCCTGTTTGCCATCATGCAGTTCCTGTCCGCATGCGTAACATTTGTGTTCTTTGAGGTCAGCAATTTCCTTGTCCAACTTCTTGATCAGTTTTTCCTGCTTCTCGTTATCGGCAGTTATACTTGCAATCCAACGCTGTGCCTCATCGAGAGAACGCTTTCTATCATTAAAGTTTTCCCAACACTTGTGTGCTTCAATTTCTGCTTCAATATCAATCTTTTCAAGTGTAGAAATGCTCTGTTCTAATTCTTTTATGCCCTGCTGTTTATTATCTTCCCACATTCGCTGTTTGCGTTCAAGGCTCTCAATATTTTGTTCAATTCTTTCGTTACTTGCCTTAACTGTTTCAATTCTTGTGTTTTCTGCGTTTATGGCATCTCTATTGACCTTCATCTTGTCCTTGAGTACTTCTGCTTTTTCCGAAAGCATGGTAATACCAAGCAGTTGTTCAATAATGGTACGCTGATCGTTGTTCTTCATAGAAAGGAAAGGTTCAGTATAAGTGTTCAGTGCAAGAATGTGCTTGAACATATCGTGGCTCATGCCAAATAGATCCTCAATTGCCTTCTGTGTTTCTCTGCTATCGCCTTGTGCTTCGTCATTGTCTGTCGGTTCCTGTTCAGTTCCGTTGACTGTAAACTTTAAAACGTTAGGCTTCCTGCCTCGCTGTATGGAATAATCAATGCCGCCCTTCTCAAATTCGATAGTAACCAGCATGCCCTTGCCGTTAATCTTGTTGATAAGATTATCTCGCTTGATGTTTGTAAGGGCGTTGCCGTAGATTGCATAACTTAGTGCATTGACGATAGTGGTCTTACCAGTGCCGTTTCTGGAACCGCTACCGTCTCCGCCTAGGTCTAGGTTTTCACCTAGCACAAGGGTAAGTTCTCCCTTGTCAAAGTCAATGGCTTGGGTCTGATTGCCAACGCTCATGAAGTTTTTAACCGTGATATTTTTAATTGTTATCATAGGTCTCGATAAATCTCCGTCAGCATGCGCCTGTCATAGGTCTCGCTGTCTAGTTGTTCAATTTGATTCAACACAATTGTATCAACGCTTTCAAATGAAACATCAATAGGATCAATGTTTGAATCCACTTCTACCTTTTCCGGAATCAGCATCAATTCACGCAACTTGAACTGCGGAATGAACTGTTCCTTGATAAAGTTTGCTTCTTCGAATGTAATCTGCACATCGATTGTTACACGACAGTGCATGTTTTCTTTTAGATGATCTTCTGGTTTTTCTAATAACTGCGAAAGTTTAAAAGTTCTAAACACGGGTTGATCAGGCCAAGTCTTGTATTCAGGCTTGCCTCCCCACTCTAAAAACATCATTCCACGCTCATCATCCCAAGCATCTGCATAGTTGTGTGGAAATGCATTGCCCATATAGGTTACGTTTCCTTGTGTTTGACGTTTGTGGAAGTGTCCTGAGAATACATACTCTTGATTAACAAAATGATCCGGTTGTAGTTCTCCGTGATCGGGCATTTCAACCATTGCATTCATTTTAAAATATGGTAATTCAAAGTGACCAAAAACATATCTGCTTTTAATATCTTTTACTGTTTTCCACTCTTCACCTACCAGCCACGGAAGCAGTGTTACTTCTCCTTCAGTGAACAGTTCTGTAATAGGAACAATGTTAGGAAACAGTCGCATAAACTCTATGCTATTAATTTCTCTCTTGTCCTTGTAGAACAAGTCATGGTTACCAACCATGAAATAAACTTTTTCAAATGTTTCGTTTAGTCTTTCTAGATTAGAAACTGTATAGTTCATCGTGCTGACATCTGTAGTCGCACGATTGTGATGCCAGTCTCCCAAAAAGATACAGGTCTCAGCACCAGCGGCTTTTGCTTCTTCGCAAAACCATTTTACAAAATTTTCACAATCTTGATTGTGTATTCTGCTGCCAGACTTCATACCAAAGTGAATGTCTGTGAAGCAGGCTGCTTTCTTAAATAACGGCATTCTTTACTCCTTACTATATTGTAATGGATTTTGTGACAAAAGTCAAGAGTCTTTTTTAAGTTCACCCCTAGGCTGAGACATTCCATTATCGCGTCCCTGTTCCTGTCGTGACCAACTTGGATTCATTCCGTTCATTTCAAGTATATCATCTCGAATATTTTGGTTTCGCTTTTCAATGTTGATGATTCTAACGAATGAATTGGTTACTGCCGCAGTATAATAAGCAAATGGATTCTGCGATTTGGATTCATCAAACTGCAATCCAATCTGTGCTAGTTGCAAAATAGCCTGTCCTTTCATTTCGTCGTTGTAAGTATATCCACGAACGTTACCTCGTGTTGCATATCTATCACACAGTTTCATCCACATAAGAGCAAGTTCATTAGTTGCCTTACCGGATTTTGGATTGAAGAATCCGTTTTCCATACCACCTTCCCAATGGCTCTTACCAACGCATATTAAATTGTCCTTTTCATCATACTTCCAATGCTGGAATGGTGGAAAGTTAACTTTCACATGACTGTCAGCGGTGCTTTTTTTAGTTTTCTTACGTGTTAGATCCTCCGGAATGTGTTCAAATGTCATAATACGGAAGATTAGATCCGTTTTTTCCATTTTTCTGTAATCTATATCGAATTCTTTTGCTGGAATCTTCTTGCCAGCCGCCTCTACGGCTGCTTCGTGATTTGCTTTAGCGATCCTTGCAGCACGATTTCTTTTCGCTTCTGCAATGGTTCTTATGTTAATTTTTTCTAGACTTGGCAGTATGATATCGTATTGATGATGTTCTTTATCAACATAGGAGCAAAACGTGTTTTTACTTTTATGTATCTGTGCCAGTAGGTCTCTATTGTTAAGGTATTTGACTTTTTTCATAATTTTTGATTGTTCTCCTAATATTTATTATAATAGCACATAATGATAGAAATAAATAGAGTAAAGATAAGGAAATATTACCAAAATGAGTTTATCAAATAATCCGCAAGCACAACTGGTGCAAAAGGTCGCTAGTGAAATTAGCGCAGCCGTCGCAGCAGCGGAAGCAGCAGCACCTGAGATAGCAAACCAATTGCAAAAAGCAAGACTGGATGCTAAAATGGCCAAACTCGGTGGCGACATTGGAAGTGGTTTAAACCAAGCCACAGCAGCAGGTGCAGGCTTTCTAGATAAAGTTACCACAGGCATGGGCAATGTTGTTAACAACAATACGGGCGGAGGCTTTCTAGATACAGTAGCAGACACTGTAGGAAGTTTTGGTAGTGTTATAGGAGATGCAGCGGAAGGCATCGCAGGCGCAGCCGCAAATATAGGTGATGAAATAGGATCACTTGCCAGCAAATTTACCGGTGGTAATCTAGCAGGCGGAGTAGAAAATTTAGCAGGAGCAATTGCACAGGGTGCAGGTGCACTTAATGATTTTTTAAGTTTAAAGCGTGGTGCTAATCTACCCAAGGAAGGAGAGCTCTTTACTTCATCGGGTGAAGGCATAGAAGTATTACCTAAGAACGGTGCAGATTGGCGTGTAAGAATAGCGTGTGATTGGAGTCTCTTTCCAAACAATCCTCAGTTTGAATTATTACAAAAGTCAGCGGGTGTAGTTTTTCCCATCCTGCCTGATATTACTTTTTCAACTAAGGCAAATTATACACAGATAGATCCAGTACACAACAACTACCCCTTCCAGGCTTATAAAAATTCTCAGATTGACGAAATTATGATTAATGGAACATTTATTGCTGAGGATGAAACACAGGCAGCCTATTGGATCGCAATGACAACATTCTTTAAAACTATGACCAAGATGTTCTATGGTCAAGGTGCAAATGCCGGCGCACCGCCACCAGTATGCAGATTAACAGGGTATGGTGCAAGTGTGTTTGATAATATTCCGGTTGTTGTAAAATCGTTCTCAGTAGATTTCAGCAAGGATGTAAACTATAAACGCTGTAATGCATTTAATACTAATACATGGGTACCGATTACTAGCAGCGTTAATGTAACAGTACAACCAGTTTACAACAGAAGAAATCTAAGACAGTTTAGTTTGACTGATTATGCAAAGGGTAATTTTTATACACCAAGCGGTAGAGGATACCTATAATGGCAACATATAGACAAACATCACCTTACTCGGCAACGAGACAAAACAATTTATATCTTGAGCTACTAAGTATCAGACCTGTGCCATCACAGAAGGACGATTACTTATATACTATTGAAAGTCAATATACTAGACGTCCAGATTTATTAGCCTATGATCTATATGGAGATGCTAAACTATGGTGGGTATTTGTGCAGAGAAACATGGAAACAATTAAAGACCCAATTTATGATTTTGTTCCTGGAGTAAAAATTTACATACCAAAGAAATCTAATTTAAAAGCATTCTTAGGAGTCTAGAATGGCTAATTTGGAAGAGTATAGAATTCAATCAACAGGAACCGCCGCTAACATTAATATTACTGATGAAGTCAGACAGCAACCTTACATTACTACTAGAATAAATGGCAAAGAAGCCAAGGTATATGGCACGCAGGAACAGTTAGATGCTTATCAGAACAAGAAACCGGATGGCACAAAAAATATTCCAGCCGCCACCGATACTGCCATTCCGCAGATATTTGTAGATGCATTTAAAAAAGCCGCAGGCGCAAAGGTAGATATAGACCAAGAACAAAAATCCGATGCTGCAGGTGCTGAAGAATCTCAAAACTCAAATTCAGGAACTTCAGGAAAGAATTTAAGTAGCCTTGTTCCAAACCCTCTCGGCAATTTTGCTTCTATCAATCATCTATGGACTATGGCAGTATTAACTCCTAAACAATTTAATAATCCTGCCCTCTATAGAAATTCAGTAGGATTAAGTTTCGCTTCACAGAGTTATGACGTTAAATCAACGGTAACTAGAGAAAATCAACACGGAAGTTTCGAAGAAACTAGAACTGCCACTCTATCTAGCAGCATAGTTTTTTCTAGCGCAGGAAGAGGCGATGCAGAAAGAGTAAACACGAAATACGGAAAGCCAGAATATTTCATTGATGATTTTGAAATGACTTCTGTAATTGCTGCCACGCCCAAGACAGGTAATCAAAATGCAATTGCTTTTACTTTTAATATTCTAGAACCGTTTTCAATGGGATTGCTTTTACAATCATTGCAGAATGCAGCAATTAAGGCCGGCTATGTAAACTATCTAGATTCTCCGTTTCTATTAAAACTTGATATAATAGGCTATGACGAGGACGCAACACTTAAGAAAACAATTAAGCCTAAATATTTTATAGTTAAATTAAAGAAGGTTACTTTTACTGTAGACGAAACAGGAAGCAAGTATGCAGTTGAAGCGTATCCATACAATTATCAGGGATTTAGTGACACGGTTGATACGGCCTTTACTGATATCAACATAAGTGTTACTACAGATGGCGCTTCGGATGCAGGACAGCATCCAAACGAGAAAGGAACTGTAAGAGATCTATTAGCAACAGGAAAAAATAGTTTAGTATCGTTATTGAATAAAAACGAAGAGCTTGCTGTAAAACAAGGTAGATATAAAATTAAGGATAGGTACGAAATACATTTTCCTGAAACACCAGATCAAAGATTTACAAATCAAGACGATTCAAGCAATGATTCCGGAGCAGGAGCAACTTATGATCCATCCAGCCCAGGTCAAAAAGCAGTTGGTGGAACTGAAGTTGATGCTACAACGAGTCAAAATATTGGTAACAATCCTATTTCTAAATCAAACTTTGGTTTTGATGTCAAGACCGGTGGTAACTTTCCTTTCAAAACTGACAAGGATGTTGTTGATGAAGAAACCAAGCGTGTGAAGAGAGGAATAATGCAGATTGATGAAAAGTCAAGATCCTTTCACTTTACTCAAAAACAAAAATTGACTGATATTATTACACAGGTTATCTTAAGTTCTACCTGGGCAAAACAAGCAACTCAAAAAGCCACGAAAGCAGACGGAATGATAGATTGGTTTAAAATAGATGTGCAGATTGAATTTCTTGAGTATGATGATACCATTGGAGACTTCGCAAAAAAATACGTTTATAGAGTAGTACCTTTTAAAGTGCATTCTAGCATTTTCGGAAATCCAAATGCAGTGCCTGTAGGATATGATATATTAGAAAAAGATATAGTTAAGAAATACGAATACATCTATACTGGACAGAACTCAGAAATTTTAGACTTTAATATTGAGATAAACTATCTATTTTATAGTGGATCAAATCCCCAGTCAGAGTCTAAAACTAAAAATGAACAGAACAAAGATAACAAAGGTACTGTTGAGCAAAAAACAGTCGAAACAAAAACCAGTACAGGTAATGAAGCAAAAGCCCAGGCAGCAAATCTAGGAAAATCAAAAATTAAGAAAAATCCAAATTTATTTTCTGTACTCAGGGGAGGGTCTGGAGATACAGGTGTAGAACAGAAAATTGCAGAAAGTTTTCAAGACGCATTTATTAATGTTACAAGTTCAGATTTAGTAAGAATTAATTTTACAATCATGGGCGACACATATTATCTAGTAGACAGCGGTCTCGGTAATTATTTTGCTAAAACGTCTCCACAGTCAACCTTGCTCACAGAAGACGGCACTATGAATTATGAAGGGCAGGATGTTTACGTGTATCTTACATTTAGAACACCTGCAGATATAAACGAACGTACCGGAGGGTTTGAGTTTGATGAAGGTGTTAGTCCTTTCAGCGGTATCTATAGAGTAATTAAAGTTATCAGTAAATTTTCCGGTGGAACATTCAAACAGGATCTTGAGTGTGTTAGAATGCAAGCACAACCAACAGATTTTGACGGAGAAAAGACTACGGTAGATAAACAAAATAATAAAACGGTAGAAGTAGTCGGCGAAGGTAAAGAACAAACCAATGTTAGCGAAGAAGTTAAGTCTACAACTACAGGTACAACTAAACCAGGTATTAACTTAGGTGCAGACATTCCAAAAACTAGTGTAGAATTTCCTGCGCAGAAAAATCGAAACCTAAACACAGGACAACAAGATCAACCAAATCAAGAAGAGAGAGAATTTGATATAGAATTAAATGAAGGTGTAACATAAAATGGCAATACAGCGAAGAAGTCCTAGCAAAGAAACTGCCGGCGTAAATCTCGGAAGTGGAGTGTATCTTGCAAAAGTTATCAGCACCATGGATCCTACATTCAATGGTAGATTGAGAGTTTCTCTTCTAAAGGACCAAGGAAATGATATTGGTGCAGATAATCAAACTTATACTGTAAACTATGCATCACCTTTCTTTGGGTATACTCCTTTTCCTGCAATGGGTAAAAACAATACAGATTTTAATGATACACAAAAATCATACGGCATGTGGTTTGTACCACCAGATGTTGGCGTTACTGTAATGTGTGTATTTGTTGATGGTGATCCAGGAGAGGGCTATTGGTTTGCCTGTTTACCACCTAACTTTGCCAACAACATGGTTCCGGGAATAGCAGGCACCAAGGAAGTTGCGCTTACAGATGCTGATAAGAAAAAATTTGACACCACACAGCCTCTTCCGTCGGGTGAAATAAACAAGAGATTCAATCAAGAAGATGCTGAAAAGGATCCGGACAAAATTAAGAAACCGGTTCACCCTATAGCGGATAGGTTCCTTGAACAAGGAACTCTTGAAGACGATGTGAGGGGTGTTACCAACAGTTCTGCCCGAAGAAATGTGCCAAACTCCGTGTTTGGTATTTCAACGCCCGGACCGCTGGATTGGAGAGATGGCAGTAAGAGAATGACAGTCGGTCCCACAGATAGTCAATCATTAGACGGTGTTGCTGTTTCAAGATTAGGAGGTACACAGTTTGTATTTGATGACGGTGATGACAGATACGTAAGACAGACAAAAGCGAGTGATGGTCCTGTAAGATATATTGACTTGCTAGAAAAAAGATTTGCTGACAATGATGCAAAACCTACTAACGAAAAAGGTGAACCTACAATTCCTTACAACGAATATGCTAGACTGAGAACAAGGACCGGGCATCAAATTTTATTACACAATTCCGAGGACCTTATCTACATAGGAAATGCAAGAGGAAGTGCGTGGGTTGAATTAACATCCAATGGTAAGATAGATATCTATGCAGCGGACAGTATAAGCATACACACGGAAAATGATTTAAACATAAAAGCAGACAGAGACATAAACATTGAAGCGGGTAGGAACATCAACATGAAAGCAACTGCGGAATACGTTTCGGTTGATGAATTGCATCGCAGAGACGATGATGGCAATCCGATACCCAAGATACAGGATGGTAGAGAGTTTGAGGCGGGCCGAATACAGATCGAGAGTGCATTTAACACTAACATACTAATTGGTGCAAATGGTAAAATTGAAACACGCAGTTATGAAAATGCAGAAGGTGTAATTGTTCCTGGAGACTTGGATATTGATGTGATAGGCAATACTAGAATAGAACAGAAAATTAATCTTGATATCAAGACAGGATTAAGAACGAGTCTAACGGCAGGAGCGAACACCGAGATACTAAGCACAGGTCAGCACATTGAAACAGCAGAACAGATACACATGAACGGTCCTGCAGCAAGAACAGCAGACTCAGCGAAGAGCATTAAGGATCTACATTTGCATACGACATTGTTTAATAATGTAAATGTTGGATGGCCTAAGTTAAGATATATAGACGGAAAAATAAAAACAATAATGAAAAGGGTACCTATGCACGAACCTTGGGCTTTGCATGAGAATTTTGCACCTGCTCAGCAGAAGGAAGAGTTTACTGACAGGGAACTAGAGGAGTAGGATTATGAAGAAGATATACAATCAAAAATCAGTGGCAGTTAACCAAGCAAGTGTGGGAGCAGAAGGAGCAAACACATTTACATACAGAGGATTCAATTCAAAGAACAAGGCAAGCGGGTTTAAGTTATATGATATTGACTTGGTAAAGCAGGACATAATTAATCATTTCTACATAAGAAAGGGAGAAAAATTAGAAAATCCCACATTCGGAACCATAATATGGGATATGATATTTGAACAGTTTACGGAAGAAGTTAAGAATATGATAGCCAAGGATGTTGAAACCATAATAAATTATGATCCTAGGGTAGTGGTTCAAAGTGTAAGTGTAGATAGCACGGAGCAGGGCATGAGAATTGAAGCAGATGTTATATACGTCCCGTTTAATGTTACTGAAAGAATGCGATTTAACTTTGACAGAAATAACTCCGTTATAAACTGATCAGTTTATTACAAGGGCTAAATATTACAATAGGACATTAATAAATGAGCACAACGTCAAGACAGAATAATTTAATACTAAATCAAGACTGGACACGCATCTATCAAACGTTTAGAAATGCGGATTTCAAGTCCTATGATTTTGAAAATATTCGCAGAGTAATTATAGCCTATTTGAGAGAAAATTATCCTGAAGATTTCAATGATTACATTGAAAGTTCTGAGTATATGGCATTGGTTGACGCAATTGCCTTCCTAGGACAAAGCCTTTCATTTAGATTAGATTTAGCAAGTAGAGAAAACTTTTTAGAATTAGCAGAACGTAAAGAAAGCGTTCTAAGAATTGCCCGCATGTTATCATACAATGCAAAGCGTAACATTGGTAGTAGCGGACTACTTAAATTTAATAGTATTTCAACTACTGAAAATATAGTGGATAGTAACGGAAGAAATCTAGCTCAGCAAACAGTAAAGTGGAATGATCCTACTAACACAAACTGGGCAGAACAATTTGTTCTAGTTCTTAATTCTGCAATGGCAGACAATGTGGAATTTGGCAGAAGTGAAGGGTCTGCTACAATTCAAGGTATACCCACTGAACAGTATAGATTTAGAACAACCACAACTGACATTCCGTTGTTTACATTTACAAAATCTGTTGCTGGAAGAAACATGGCATTCGAATTAGTAAGTACTTCATTTAAAGATTCAGAAAAAATCTATGAGGAAGCACCTACTCCAGGAAATCAATTAGGCTTTGTTTATAGACAGGATGGTAAAGGATCCGCAAGTGCAAATACAGGATTTTTCCTACAGTTTAAACAAGGAAGTTTGGAATTAGCAAATTTTACAATTAATACCCCAACCACAAACGAAACTATCGCTGTTGAAACAAATAACATCAATAATGATGATTTGTGGTTATTCGGAGTAAACAGTGCAGGAGGCCAAGAAGCAGAATGGACCAGAGTTGATACTCTAACAGGAAACAATATTGCATATAACAGTATAGTAGGAAATATAAAAAACATTTATTCTGTATCAACACAACCTGATGATAGAGTAAATCTTGTTTTTGCTGATGGTACATATGGCAATCTTCCGCAGGGCTCATTTAGAGTTTACTATAGGGTTAGTAATGGTTTGGAATATTCAATTGCTCCTACTGACATGAGGGGTATTTCAATAGATGTTGATTACGTTAATAAGTCAGGAATTGGACATACCTTAACTATTAATCTTGGATTACAATACACAGTTAATAATGCAGCAGCACCAGAAAGTACAGAAACAATTAGACAGAATGCTCCTGCACTTTATTATACACAGAACAGAATGGTAACGGGTGAAGATTACAACCTTGCTCCGTTAGCCAGTTCTCAGAATATTTTAAAACTAAAAGCAATCAACAGAACTTCGAGTGGTATATCTAGAAATTATGATATTATAGATGCAAGCGGAAAATATAGTGCAGTAAATGTATTTGCAGATGACGGGTACATCTATAAACAAGATTCAGAAAGAAGTTTATTTTTTAAATTTACAACAAAGACCGAAATTATAAACTTCCTTAGACAAAATATCGAAGGCGCTTTTGCAGACAAAGATTTATACAACTTTTATATTACAAAATATGAAAGAGTAACATTTAGTGAAAACACAACAGCATGGACTAGCGTAACTAATGATTTAAATAGTGGTACGGGTTACTTTAATAATACTATTGATAACAGTTTGCTTAAGGTAGGAACATATTCTACAAGCAGTCTTAAGTTTTTAAGTGTAGGCGCTACAGTCAAATTTATTGCTCCTCCAGGTTATCATTTTATGACTGATCAAAATAATAAACTAATGGAAGGCGATGCAGATCATGCAGGAAGTTCAACATATATTTGGGCTAAAGTGCAATCAGTAATCGGAGACGGAACAAACGCAAACAGAGGAGCTCTTTCGTCCGGGCTAGGACCAATTACATTTAATGAAAACATCCCTACAGGCGCTATTGCAACTAATATTGTTCCTAAATTTGTTAATGATTTAAATGTTGCTTTAGAGACTGAAATGACCAACCTTATGTTTGCTAATCTTAACTTTGGGCTGAGATATAATACAGCAGATACTTCATGGAAGATTATACAAAATCAAAATTTGGATCTAGTAAGTAATTTTAATCTTGGTAAGGCAGGTGACACAACTAACGAAAATCTTGATGCTTCTTGGTTGTTTGCATTTGTAAAAGAGAATGATCAATATGTAGTTAGAATTAGAACACTAAATTATGTATTTGGTAGCGTTGAACAAAATAGATTCTATTTTGATAAAAATGAGATTGCATATAACAATTTAACAGGACGTCTATCCAAGGATATGGTAAACGTTTTAGGTATTAATAGCCAACAAAATAGCTCATCTGCAATTGGTAGAGATTATAAATTTGAAATCACAGATACTATTAAGTTCGATGACGGTTACGAAAGTAATAAAGAAATTAAGTTGAGTTTTGCAGATACTGATAGTGATGGAGTAGTAGATGATCCTGATTCATTTGTAAATATCGTAGGTAACGATGTTGATGCAAATTATCTTTTCTTTCAAAGAAGTACAGATCAATATGGTTCAGATATATTAAATCTTTTTAATAATACTACAAATACAATATTGATTGCTGTTAGAGAGTCTCAAATCAATATTAATGACTACGATGATGGACAATTAATTTACTTTAGTGATATTGCTGAAAATAGAATAAAACGTGTTAACAGGAATACAAATACTTTAGATCTAGATAGTTCTTATGTTGCCTACATTGGTCGAAGAGATATTAAATTTCAATACACACATAGTGCTAGTGAAGATAGAAGAATTGATCCTAGTGTTACAAACATAATTGATTTATTCTTACTCACTAAAAACTATGATACGGCATATAGAAATTATCTTGCCGGAGCAACTACAGAACCTGTCGCACCAACAACAGATAGTTTACGAGTTGAGTTTGGAGGCAATCTAAGCCAGATTAAAACTATAAGTGATGAAATCATTTATCATCCTGTAAAATACAAAGTACTATTTGGAAGCAAGGCAGAAACTAAACTACAAGCAGAATTTAAAGTTGTTAAAAATCCAGGAAAATCAATTAATGATAATAACTTAAAGGTAAGAATTATAAATGCAATTAATCAATTCTTTTCAATAAGCAATTGGGATTTTGGAGATAGATTTTATCTAAGTGAATTAACGACTTATGTAATTAACACAGTTTCTCCTGATGTTACAAATTTTGTTATTTTACCTAGAGCAACAAATCAGTCGTTCGGTAGCCTATTTGAAATTCAAAGCAAATCTGACGAAATATTTGTTAGCGGTGCAACGGTTGATGATGTTAAAATAGTTACTAGTATAACCGCTGCAGAAATAAGATCCAGTACAGGATCAATAGAAAGTAATTCATCGTCGAACAAAACAAGTTCGTCAAGTTCTAGCAGCGGAGGTTCTAGTTACTAATGGTAGATAAAGTATATCCTAACAGCCAATTACCGGTAAGAAAAAGTTCTGAATTACTTCCGCAGACTTTTAGAACCGATGCCAACGATAAGTTTTTATCCGGAGTTCTTGATCCTCTTGTTCAACCAGGAGCATTAGACAAACTATCTGGATATATTGGTAGAAGATTTGGTAAAACATTCAACGGTAACAATGTTTATCTTGATACAGATAATACCTTACGTAGTAGGTATCAATTAGAACCGGGTGTGACGGTTGAAAACAACCAAGTTATAACTAAGTTTTACGATTATTTAGATTTTAAAAATATAGAAACTTTCTTTGGAAATACAAACGAAAGAGATGACAAGACAACTTACCAGGAACACTACTCTTGGAACCCTCCCATCGACTGGGATAAGTTTACTAATTATAGAGAATATTATTGGGTACCACAAGGTCCGCCAACAGTATCTATTGTAGGACAAACACAAACGGTTCAGTCTACATATAAGGTAAATCAAGGTACTGGATCTACTTGGGTGTTTACTCCGGATGGTTTTACAAACAATCCTTTAATAACCTTATATAGAGGCCAAACATACAACTTCAATGTTAACTCGCCAGGAGAACCTTTTGTTTTAAGGACAAATTATGATACAGGAAGTTTAAATTACGAACCTATAAAAACATATTTTCCCGGAGATCTTGCAGTATATGATGGAAAACTTTGGCGTGCAAAAATAGAAATATCTCCAAGTGACGGAAGTTCGATTGATATTAATTCGCAAGACTGGGAACTAATTGATAGTTCAGCATCTTTTAACAGCCTTATATATAACAATGGTGTAACAAACAATAGCGTAGAAGTTGGAACGTTAACATTTGAAGTACCTCTAGACTCGCCCGATGTTATCTATTACCAAAGTGCAACAGACCCAAACAGACTTGGAAGATTTATTATTGCAGATATAGAATTTAATACTGCAATAAATGTTGAAAAAGAAATTGTCGGAAAAACATATTACACGAGTGCCAATGGTGTAGAACTTTCAAACGGAATGATAATCGAATTCCAAGGCCAGGTAGAAAGCGAAAAATATGCTTCTGACACATGGTTAGTTGAAGGAGTTGGAAAAGCAATTAGATTAATACGGTTTGCTGATTTAATACCTCCTTCTATAAGTTCTAATACACCTGAAATATTATTTGACAATCAAGGATTTGATACACAGCCATTTGATGACGCTACTTTATATCCTGCTAACAAGGATTATGTAACAATTAATAGAAGTAGTCTAGATCTAAATCCGTGGAGTAGATACAACAGATGGTTTCACAGAAGTGTATTAGAATATGCATACAAATTTAGAAATAGTGATTTTGATGCAATGGAGGAATCAAGAGCAAAACGTCCCATAATAGAATTCCATCCTAATGTAAAATTATATAAACAAGGAACGAATGCAAAACAATCTGTTGATTATGTAGATGATTATACAGTTGATATTTTTTCAACCATTGAAGGAAGTACAGGGTATAGCGTAGACGGAGAATTTCTTTTTGAAGGAGCAAGAGTTCTTGTAACAGCAGATACAGATAATTTAGCAAATAACAAAATATATGAAGTAAATTTTATTATTCATAATGGCGTAAGACAGATTACTTTGAAAGAAACTGCTGATAGCAATCCGCAGGCTGGAGAATGTATTCTTGCTAGTCGAGGTTCTGCAAATTCTGGAAAAATGTTTTATTTTAACGGCACTGGATGGCTGCGCAGTCAAGATAAAACTTCGGTTAATCAGTCACCGCTATTTGATAGTTTCGACGAAAATGGTGTTGCACTTGATGATGTACAAACATATCCTGTGAGTAGTTTTAAAGGTAGCAAAATATTCAGTTACAAACAAGGGTCGGGTCCGATTGATAAAGAGTTAGGGTTTGCTATATCTTATCAAAATATTGATAATGTAGGAGATATAGAATTTGATTGGAATTGGGAAACCGAAACATTTACATATACAATTAATCAAAAAGCATCTATTGATAATCTAAACAAATATTACTATCAGGTAAATGGAAATTATGAGAATGGTTGGGTACAAACTAATTTTAAATATTTACAACCTATAGTAGATAGTATAACAATAATAAATGCAACGAACACTGTTGAATTTAATACTGTTGATTTTAAACAACAAGATAAAATTGACACTATTATTTTTTATCTTAACGGAACTGAATTTAAGGAAGATTATACACGAGAGAATAATCAATTTACATTTACAACAACATTTCAGCCAAAGGATATATTAACTGTAAAAGTTATTGGCGAACTAGAACCCGATCAAGGATATTATGAAATACCACTTGGACTAGAAAAAAATCCGTTAAACGAAAAACTGTCAACATTTACGTTAGGACAAGCAGTAGACCATGTTAAAACAGCACTAGAATTTGATAATAGATTCGTTGGAAATTTACCAGGAGTATCTAATTTAAGAGATATTTCAGACTTTACAAATAATGCTAAAAGATTTTTAAAGCATAGTGGTGTAGCATCGTCTGCATTGCTTATGCTTTGTGATAAAGAACTTAATATTATTAAGTCTCTTCAGCATTCTAAAAAACAGTATTCTCTTTTTAAAGAAAACTTTATTAAAAAATCTTACGAAGTTGATGAAAACGAAAATATATCTGATTTAGTTGATAGTATATTTGAAGAACTTAACAAAACAAAAAATTCTTCAAGTTCTTTTGCTGACAGTGATATGCTTGGTACTGGAGCATTTACTAAACTTGAATACACAGTGGATGATCCTGGAATTAAAACATTTACACTAAATGAAGGTTTTGATTTAGAAACGCAAAGTAGGCGTGCAGTATACATTTATAAAAATGGAACGCAATTGCTTAACGGTAGAGATTATACTTTTAGTTCGGAGTTTGCGTTTGTAAATTTACTTATAGATCTACAGCAAGGAGATAAAATAGAAATAAAAGAATATGTCTCCACAGCATCTTGCCATATACCACCAACACCGACTTCAATAGGATTGTATAAAAAATTTACTCCGATGAAGTTTACGGATGATACTTATAGAGATCCTCAGGACGTAATCCAAGGACACGATGGAAGCATCACAATTGCCTACGGTGACTTTAGAGATGATGTTTTACTTGAGCTTGAGTATAGAATCTATAACAATATAAAACAGGAATATGATCCAACAGTATTTGATATTGATGCTAACCTTGGTGGTTATTATGATAAGGGAGTGTTTACAAAACAAGAATTTGATAATATAGCCAATCAAGAATTTTTACGTTGGGTTGCAAATACTAATCTTGGGTATACTCCTAACACATATTTAAAAGACACAGAATCGTTTACATATACGTATTCAAATATGACCAGCCCAGACGGACAAGAAAATTTGCCAGGTTGGTGGAGAGGAGTTTATCAGTATTTTTATGACACTGATAGACCCCACCGTTGTCCTTGGGAAATGCTTGGCTTTAGCGAAAAACCAACTTGGTGGGAAAGCGAATATGGTGCGGCTCCATATACTTCGGGTAACTTAATTCTCTGGGAAGATATAAGGGATGGAATAGTACGCCAAGGAGACAGAGCAGGAACATATAAACGATATGCAAGATCCTCAATACTAAAACACATTCCGGTTGACGAACACGGAAGTTTACTAAGTCCTCTAGATAGCGGTCTAGCAGGAAACTTTACCTTTACTAATAATAAAGGAAGTTTTGTATTAGGAGATATTTCTCCTATAGAGTATGCATATAGAAGTAGTTCAGAATTTCCATTTGTTATTATAATTGCTTTATGTTTGTTGCGTCCTTTTGAATTTATAATTGCTAACTTTGATAGAAGTAAAACTAAACGAAATATCGCAGGCCAGATAATAAGTAAAGACACTGGAATATTCATAGTTCCAAAAGAACTTAAAATGCCAATCACGGGAGAAACAATTACTACCGGACTAGCATTTTATCTAAGCAGTTATCTTAAATCACAAGGTAAGATTGTTTCAACAGCACAAGGAAACTTGTCTAATGTAAATGTAAGATTAACAAGTAGATTGAGTGGATTTGTAGATAAGTCACAGCAAAAATATTTGTTAGATTCTAAAAGTCCAGCATCTGCTAGTTCTAGTATATTCATTCCGCAAGAAAATTATAATATTTTCTTTAATGTTTCTTCACCAATACAAACTCTAACTTATAGTGGTGTTATATTTGAAAAGACAGAAGGCGGATGGATAATAAATGGTTATGATGATGTAAGTCCGTATTTTCCTATTTACGAACCAGTACCAAATCAAAAGGATCCAACCTTAACAGTAGGCGGTGTTAGTGCAACGTTTGTTGATTGGAGTTCAAACCAACTTTATAATAATGGTGCAATAATTCAATATAGAAACGATTTCTACCGTGCAAAACTTTCACATACAAGTAGTGAAACATTTGAATTAGCAAACTGGAGCAAACTTCCTGAATTACCAATAATTGGCGGTGTTGTTGCACAAAGACGAAATAATTTTAATAAGTTTAGAACTGTAAACATTAGTTATGGAACAACTCTTAATAGTGTACAAAGTGTTGTTGATTTCTTAATAGGTTACGAAGAATATCTTAAAACTCAAGGTTTTGTTTTTGAAAATTATGATTCACAAAATCAAGTAATGCAGGATTTTACGACTGCTTCCAAAGAATTCATGTTTTGGACACAGAATGAATGGGAAGTTGGTTCTCTTCTAGCAGTAAGTCCGGGCGCAGCAAAAATCAAAGTAATTGTACCTGTCGGTGTTGTCGACAATTTATTGGATAGTTTTTACGATTACAATGTTCTTACTGATAACGGTGAGCCTATGGAAATAGGTAATTTTGATGTAAACAGAGAGTTTCAAACTTTTACATTTACAATCAATGACACTACAAGAGGTTTATTTTATCTTAAATTAAATTATGTTCTCAAAGAGCATATTGCTATCTTTAATGATAGAACAGTTTTTAACGATATAATTTTTGATAAACCTACAGGATATAGACAGGAAAGAATTAAGGTCCAAGGATTCCGTACAGTTGACTGGGACGGTGATTATACATCTCCGGGATTTTTGTTTGATAATGTTAACATTGCAGGCTGGCAACCATTTACAGATTACAAACTTGGTGATATTATAAACTACCAAGGCGTTAATTATACCAGCAAGCGAAATCACGCAAGCGACGAAGAATTCAATGCAAGAAATTGGACCGTACTAGATTCTACGCTAGATAAAAAGTTGATTCCTAATTACGACTTTAAAATTAATCAGATGGAAGATTATTTTGATGTTGACACTGAAGGACTTTCACAAAGTCAGCGTGATCTAGCAAGGCACACGGTAGGATATCAAACAAGAGATTATCTGCAAAACCTATCAGAAGATCCTGTTACACAATTTAGACTGTATCAAGGATTTATAAGAGAAAAAGGTACTAATAATTCTTTTACCAAGATATTTGACAAATTAGGAAGAACTGATGGAGCCGGAGTTCAACTAAAAGAAGAATGGGCTTTCAAGGTTGGAACACTTGGCGGCACTGATCAATCAAAGGTTATTGAACTTAGATTAGATACAGATGATTTTGTTTTAAATCCGCAACCAGTATTGGTTACAGATAGCGAAAACATTAACACCGTTGACATATATTATAGAGTAAA
>Ga0222719_10001875_pt1 | contig 19798 bp, 11 predicted proteins | sample C33_34DmetaG_FD_165039 | JGI IMG/M metagenome (GOLD analysis project Ga0222719, IMG submission 165039) | Estuarine water microbial communities from San Francisco Bay, California, United States - C33_34D | ecosystem: Environmental > Aquatic > Marine > Unclassified | place: USA: California... | reverse complement strand
TAAAACAGGCGAGATAGGCGAAGTGTATAGCATACAAAATTTGCATATAGCTTTACCTAAAGAAAACAATGCCTATAAATTTAAGTCTAACAAATGGAGTAGGCTTGATTATCCACAAGAGCTTAGCAAAATAAAAAGCGTATTTGAGTGGAATCAAAAGCCCGAATACTTCAAAGAAAAATACTATGATTATATAGATGAAGAATTTAAACGCCGTGATGAAGGATTTTGGTTCCATAATAAAGGCTTGGCTACTTACATCACTGGTACTCATTATATGTACTTGCAGTGGTCCAAGATTGATGTTGGGGCAGCAGATTTTAGGGAATCAAACAGATTATTCTTTATATTCTGGGAAGCTTGCAAAGCAGATCAAAGATGCTACGGAATGTGCTACCTTAAAAACAGACGGTCAGGTTTTTCATTCATGGCATCAGGGGAAACTGTTAACTTGGCAACAATCAGTTCAGACTCAAGATTCGGTATCTTATCTAAGTCCGGTGGCGACGCCAAAAAAATGTTTACAGATAAGGTAGTACCAATATCAGTTAACTACCCTTTCTTTTTTAAACCAATACAAGACGGTATGGACCGTCCAAAAACAGAGTTAGCATATAGGGTGCCAGCTTCAAAGCTAACACGAAGAAAGCTTGATCAAGGTGAAAATCCTGAAGAGCTTGAGGGTCTTGACACAACTATTGACTGGAAAAATACAGGTGACAATAGTTATGATGGTGAAAAATTAAAATTGCTTGTACACGATGAATCAGGTAAATGGGAAAGGCCTGATAACATATTAAACAACTGGCGTGTAACGAAAACAACATTAAGATTAGGTTCTCGTATTGTTGGAAAATGTATGATGGGATCAACATCAAACGCATTAGATAAAGGCGGTAAAAACTTTAAAAAGTTATATTATGACTCAGACGTTACAAAAAGAAACCGCAATGGACAGACTAGCTCAGGATTATATTCTTTGTTTATACCTATGGAGTGGAATTACGAAGGATTCATTAATGCTTATGGACACCCTGTCTTTGATACGCCAGCAGAACCGGTTGAAGGACCATATGGCGAACTTATTGAACAAGGAGTCATTGAGCACTGGCAAAATGAAGTAGACGGCTTAAAACAAGATCAAGACGGTTTAAATGAATATTACCGGCAGTTTCCAAGAACGGAGCAGCACGCCTTTCGCGATGAAGCAAAAGAATCTTTATTTAATCTTACACGAATATATCAACAAATAGATTATAACGAAGAAGTTTCTAATCATATGAAAGTAACACAGGGTAGCTTTCAATGGTTAAATGGTAAGCAAGACGGTGAAGTTATTTTTACACCAAATAAAAGCGGTAGGTTTAAAATATCTTGGGTTCCACCGAAAAAGCTACAAAACTGTGTAATAAATAAGAATGGGGTTAAATATCCTGGTAATGAGCATATTGGCGCTTTTGGATGTGACTCATATGACATATCAGGTACAGTTGATAAGCGAGGATCTAAAGGTGCGTTGCACGGGCTAACTAAGTTTAGCATGGAGGATGCGCCGCCTAATATGTTTTTTTTAGAATATATTGCTAGGCCCCAAACAGCTGAAATATTTTTTGAAGATGTATTAATGGCGTGTGTATTTTATGGAATGCCAATACTTGTAGAAAACAATAAGCCTCGATTACTTTATTATTTAAAGCGAAGAGGTTATAGAGGGTTTTCAATAAATAGACCAGATAAGCTCTGGAACAAGCTATCTGTTACAGAAAAAGATATAGGCGGAATACCTAATTCATCTGAGGATATTAAGCAAGCGCACGCGGCTGCAATTGAAAGTTACATAGAAAATTATGTAGGAGAATTATCGGATGGCGCATACGGCGATATGTATTTACAAAAAACGCTTGAAGATTGGGCAACATTTAATATAAATAATCGTACGAAACACGATGCTACTATTAGCTCTGGGCTAGCGATTATGGCTTGTAATAAAAACAGATATAGACCATCCGCTGAACGTGTATTAAAATCCGTTCCTCTTGGTTTTAAAAAATATAACAATAAAGGATTTATTTCAAAAATAATAGAATAGATGGTTAATACTAATTATACTAGCTCGTTTCCCGATCAGGTGGTACCTAATGAGGAAAAGCAGACATTAGATTACGGTTTGCAGGTAGCAAGAGCTATCGAAAACGAGTGGTTTAGAAATAACCGCGGGGGTGACCGCTTTACAATGAACTATCAAGAGTTTCATAAAAGAAGACTCTATGCACGCGGTGAGCAATCCGTACAAAAGTATAAAGATGAATTATCTATTAACGGTGATTTATCTTATTTAAATTTAGATTGGAAGCCAGTACCTGTTATTCCTAAGTTTGTGGATATTGTTGTAAACGGCATGTCACAACGTAATTATGAAATAAAAGCATACGCACAAGATCCTATTGCGCGAGAAAAGAAAACAAGATATGCTGAAACAGTATTATCTGATATGTTTAACAGAGAAAACCTACAACAGCTTTCACAGGAAACAGGTATGAATTTCTTTTCGGTGCCAAACCCAGAAGAGTTGCCTAAAGACAAAGAAGAGTTTGAAGTTTATATGCAGCTAAACTATAAAGAGTCTATAGAAATTGCACTTGAAGAGCTTATAAACAATACACTTGATAAAAATAAATATGATAACGTACGTAAGCGTTTTATTTATGATTTAGTTGTATTAGGTATAGGGGCTGCTAAAACAGAATATAATAGATCAAATGGTTTACGAGTTAAATATGTAGACCCTGCTAATTTAGTTTATTCATATACAGAAGATCCTAACTTTGATGATCTTTATTATATAGGTGAGGTTAAGCAAATATCATTATCTGAAATTGCAAAACAATTTCCATATTTAACCGAAGCTGATTTATCTGAAATACAAAAATACCCAGGTAATAGTGATTACACAAGAAATTACTTTGGGCAAAATGATAACAATACTATTAGCGTTTTGTTTTTTGAATATAAAACATACGAAAAGCAAGTATTTAAAATAAAGAAAACAGAAGCTGGTTTAGAAAAAGCATTAGAAAAGCCTGATACATTTAACCCGCCTGAAAATGATAATTTTGATAGAGTTGAAAGAACTATTGAAGTATTATATACGGGCGCTAAAATATTGGGGCATGAAAAAATGCTTTCATGGAAGCTTGCTGAAAATATGACTCGCCCTAATTCTAATTCGCCTAAAGTTGAAATGAATTATACTTTAGTAGCGCCTAGAATGTACAAAGGAAGTATTGAATCGCTTGTTAGTCGTATTACAGGTTTTGCTGATATGATTCAGTTAACGCATTTAAAGCTACAACAAGTTATGTCTCGTATAGTGCCCGATGGTGTATATGTAGATGTTGACGGCTTAGCAGAAGTTGATTTAGGTAATGGTACAAATTATAACCCGGCGGAAGCATTAAATATGTATTTCCAAACTGGTAGTATTGTTGGCCGGTCATTTACGCAAGATGGCGATATGAATCCAGGTAAAGTGCCAATTCAAGAGTTGCAAACATCGTCTGGGCAAGGTAAAATTGCATCACTTATAAATACATATCAGTATTATTTACAAATGATTCGCGACGTAACCGGATTAAACGAAGCGCGTGACGGAAGCCAACCAGATAAAAATGCGCTAGTTGGTTTACAAAAACTTGCAGCCGCAAATAGTAATACCGCTACAAGACATATATTGCAGGGAGCTTCGTATGTAACGCTTAGATTATGTGAAAACATTGCTTTAAAAGCAAAAGATATATTTGAATTCGCGCTAACTGAAGAAAGCTTAATACAAAGTATTAATGAGTTTAATGTAAATACGCTTGAAGAAATACAAAATTTAAGTATGCATGACTTTGGTATTTATTTGCAGCTAGAGCCTGATGCTGAAGAAAAGCAAAGCTTAGAAATGAATATACAAGCCGCACTACAATCTGGTTCTATTTATTTAGATGATGCAATTGAAATACGCGGTATAAACAATATTGGTTTAGCAAATAAGTATTTACGCATTAAGCGCCAAAAGAAACAAGAGGCTGATCAACAAGCTCAACAAGCAAATATACAGGCACAGGCGCAAGCAAACGCTCAAGCATCCGAGGCGGCGGCGGCAGCAGAAATGCAAAAGCAACAAGCACTTACCGAAAGCAAGCTACAACTTGAACAAGGTAAATCACAATTTGAAATTGGAAAGCTTGAGCGTGAAGCTGAAATTAAAATGCGTTTAATGGAATTAGAGTTTAATTTTAATAAACAATTAACAGAGGCCCAGGCCGAAGTTATAAAAGCAAAAGACGCATATAAAGAAGATCGCAAAGACGATCGAACTAAAATACAAGCAACACAACAATCTGAACTTATTGATCAGAGAAAAAACGATACAGCACCTAAGAAATTTGAATCTGCAGGATTTGATGTATTAGGTGGCTTTGACTTAGGGCAATTTGACCCTAAGTAATATTTTTTATTAATTATATATTATTTTATCATGGCGGAAGCAGTAAAAACAGAAGGGGAATTTAAAGTAAAACCCCGCAAAATGAAACAATTGACAGAGACACCTAAAACAATTAAGGTAGATTTGTCAAAAAAACCGGAAGAACAACCAGAAACAAGTGATACCATTAAGGTGGATCTTACTAAAAAAGAAGAAGATGCCGTTCAAGTCAATACAACAGATGAGAGCAATGTTGCTGTCGAAGAACCCACAAACACGCCAAGTAGCGAAGAAGTGGTTGAAGAAGTACGGACCACCGAAGAAACGGCAGAAGATCAACCGGTAATACAAGAAATAACAGAGGAAGAAGTACAAGAGCAAACTGAAACTTTGCAAGAGCAAGTTAACGAAGCTGTACAACAGTCTGTTGAACAAAATATTAATTTGCCTGAAAACATTGAAAAAGTTGTAAACTTTATGAATGAAACAGGCGGCACATTAGAAGACTATGTTAGATTAAATGCTGACTATTCTAATGTTGACAATAATACGCTTTTGCGTGAATACTATCACCAAAGCAAACCTCATCTAGACGCAGAAGATGTATCGCTTCTTTTAGAAGACTTTACATGGGACGAAGATATAGATGATGAAAAAGATATTCGCAAGAAAAAAATTGCGTTTAAAGAAGAAGTTGCAAAAGCCAAAGGCTTTTTAGATGAGCTTAAGGGTAAATACTACGACGAGATCAAGTTGAGACCGGGCGTAACTCAAGAGCAACAAAAAGCAGTTGACTTTTTCAATCGATATAATGAGGAGCAGCAAATTATACAGCAGCGTACAGAAGATTTTCAAAATCGTACTAAAGGCTTATTTAACCAAGAATTCAAAGGTTTTGATTTCAAATTAGGTGAAAAGAAATTTAGATACGGGCTAAAAGATAACTCTTCTGTTGCGGAAACCCAGTCGGACCTTAATAACTTTGTCAAGAAGTTCTTGAATGAAAAAGGTGAAGTGTCAGATTTAACTGGATATCATAAGGCTTTATATGTAGCTAATAACCCTGACAGAGTAATAAATCATTTTTATGAGCAAGGCAAAGCTGATGCAATTCGTGATTTAAATGCTAAATCTAAAAACATTAGCAATGAACCAAGGCAAACGCAAAGCGGCGACGTATTTATAAATGGTTTAAAAGTTAGGGCTATTACTGGTGCTGATTCTACAAAACTTAAAATAAAACGAAAACTTAAAAATTAAAACAAATGGCACTAACACCATTGTTTGGGGATATTAACCCAACATTACAAAAACAAGCCACTAGTGGAAACTATATTGATTTTACTAGCGGTGCAGGCAACGACTTTTCTCAACAATACCTTCCTGAGATTTATGAAGCAGAAGTAGAGCGCTACGGAAACCGTACGCTTTCTGGCTTTTTAAATATGGTAGGTGCGGAAATGCCTATGACATCTGACCAAGTCGTATGGTCTGAACAAAACCGTTTACATATTTCTTATGATGCATGTACCCTTGCTGGAACAGCTGACGCAACTCTTACTATCCAAGACAGCAATGGTTCTGTCGGCGTGGCAAAGCCTCACGCTATTCGCGAGAATGCATTGATCGTTATTTTAGATCCTGCAACAGGTACTGAATATAAAGCAATTGTAAAAGGCCCTATTACTGATACCACTGTAGAAGCACACCCTTTTGGAGCAACTGCTTGGGATGCAATTACTGCAGCTGCAACGCTTAAAGTATTTGTATATGGTTCTGAATTTGGAAAAGGAACTGCTGGAATGTCTGGTTCTGTTGAGCCTTCTTTTACGCAATTTTCTAACTCACCTATTATCATTAAAGATAAATATGGAATTAACGGGTCTGACACCGCTCAGATTGGTTGGGTAGAAGTTGCTACTGAAGATGGAACTTCTGGGTACCTATGGTATTTAAAAGCTGAATCTGAAACTCGTCTACGCTATCAAGATTATCTTGAAATGGCTATGGTGGAATCAGAACTAGCTACTGAAACTACCCTTATTTCTGCCGGTGCTGCAGGGGCTAAAGGTACTCAAGGTTTATTTGCTGCAATTACTGCTCGCGGTAATGTATACGGCGCTTTTCCAGCTGACCTTAATTCATTCGATGAAATTCTTAAAAACTTAGATGGCCAAGGCGCTATTGAAGAGAACATGCTTTTCTTAGATAGAGCTACAAATCTTGCGTTTGATGATATGCTAGCTGGTCTTGACGGTAACAGCACTGGTTCAGGTTCTGCATATGGTGTATTTGAAAATTCACAAGAAATGGCGTTGAATCTTGGATTTACAGGATTCCGTAGAGGTTCTTACGATTTTTATAAAACTGACTGGAAATACTTAAACGATGCTTCTACTCGTGGTGCTGATTCAAGCTTTGGCGCTAGTGAACAAGATTCTATCGATGGGGTAATTGTTCCTGCTGGTACATCAACTGTTTATGACCAAATCCTTGGCACTAACATTCGTCGTCCATTCCTTCACGTACGTTATCGTGCTTCTGAGGCTGATGATCGTCGTTTGAAAACTTGGATTACTGGTTCTGTTGGTGGCGCATATACAGATGACAAAGACGAAATGAACGTACACTTTTTATCTGAAAGATGTTTGTGTGTTCAAGGAGCTAACAACTTTGTATTGTTAAAATCAGTGTAATCACTTTTTAATAATTACCCTCGTTGTACTGACGGGGGTAATTATTACTTTTATTAATTATTTTATTTTATTATATCATGGCAAAAGAAAGTCAAGCAGAAGAAGTAATTGAGGTTGCACCTCAAAAAAAGACTAAGGCTAAAAAAGAAGAGCCTAAAAAACCACAATGGGAAATTAAAGATAGACATTACTATTTAATAGGTAAACAACCTTTAACATTTACAATCCCATCAAGACACAGCAGCAGACGTAGTTTACTTTGGTTTGATACAGAAAAAAACGAACAAAGAGAACTTAGATATGCTACTAATCAAAATTCACCTTTTAAAGATGAGCAAAAAGGTGAAGTAACGCTTGGGCATATTATGTTTAAAGACGGACATTTATTTGTCCCTAAACAATACCAAGCATTACAAAAGCTATTATCAATTTATCATCCAGCGTTAAACAGAATATATAAAGAGCAAGACGATATTGCTGAAGCTGTTGACCAGGTTGAAAGTATTGAGCTAGAATTAGAAGCGCTTACACTTGCGACATCATTAGACATTGATATGGCAGAAGCCATTGTGCGTGTTGAAATTGGCAGCAGTGTTTCCCGAATGAGTTCTAAAGAGCTTAAAAGAGATTTACTTTTATTTGCTAAAAGAAATCCAGCATTGTTTATAGAACTTGCTAATGATGAAAATGTACAGCTTAGAAACTTTGCAATTAAAGCGAAAGAAGCAAACATTATTAGCTTATCACAAGACCAGCGTATATTTAGCTGGGCAAGCAACGGTAAAAAACTTATGACCGTTCCATTTGACGAAAACCCATACTCAGCATTTGCTGCATATTTGCAGACAGATGAAGGCGTAGAGGTTTATAAGTCAATCGAGAAAAAGTTTGCATAACGTGTAATATTAATTTAGGGCGGGGGTTATGCTTTCGCCCTTTATTAAAATATTAAAACTAATGGCAATAAACGTAGATACAGTATACAGAACTGTCTTGTTGATAATGAACAAAGAGCAGCGCGGTTATTTAACACCTGAAGAATTCAATAAAATAGGTGGGCAAGTGCAGCTTGAAATATTTAATTCATACTTTGAAGAATTAAATCAACAACTACGTACAGTTGAAAACGATAGCGAATATGCTAATAGAGTAAAAACTATTGAGCACAAGCTAGAGTATTTTAAAGAAACTCCAAGACCTTTAACGCTTACAACAGCAGGTGGACCATCTTCACAATTTTTTAACCCGCCACAGTCATCAACTCAAATTGGCAATCAAACTATAACAACAACAACCGCATCGGTGTATGCCTTAACAATACCTCCTCAGGATGTTAAAGACGGTACAGTAAACGTATTTTTAGATGGTAGTGCATTAATTAATACTACTGATTATATTATAGCTACAGATGGCACAAGTATTCAGCTAACAGCAATACCAACTCCTGGCCAAACTTTACAAATAAATGTATTTGAAAATAATTTTTATAAATTAGGAACTGTTATATATAATGACGAAGTTGAAGCAGAAGAATTAACACGACCAGATTTTTTAAGAATTACAAAATCACCACTTACTACACCTACCACATCATTTCCAGTATATCTTTATGAAAATAATAAAATATATATAAGGCCAACGTCTATAAATAGCAATGTTACAGCAAGTTATATACGCAAACCAATATTACCTAAATGGGATTTTACTGTAAATACTACTACACAGGCATATGTGTATAACTATAATACTAGTGTTAATTTTGAGTTAGACGCAATGGAGCAAACATCGGTGATTACACGAATATTACTTTACGCAGGGGTAGTAGTTAGAGATCCTCAAGTTGTGCAGGTTGCGGCTAATCAAATACAACAAGAACAAGTAAACGAAAAAAGTTAATAAATGGCAGCACCGAATGGAGGGTTAATAACCCAAACTAATGAACAATATTACGACGGAAACGATTACGGCAGCTATAGATATACATCTATGAATGATGTTATTAACAACTTTTTAATTAGCTATGTAGGTGACGATAAAATATTTCCTTCTGTTAAAAGAACAGACGTTGTATTCCATGCAAAGCGTGCAATGCAGGAATTTAGTTATGATACACTAAAAAGCATTAAGTCACAAGAATTAACTATACCTAATAACTTAACATTAGCCATACCGCAGGATTATGTAAACTACGTAAAACTTTCATGGGTGGATAGTTTGGGTGTTAAACATGTTATTCAGCCTACTCGGCTTACTAGCAACCCAACCGAAATACCTGTTCAAGACGGCGAGGGCATCCCAACACAAGATGTTGATGGTGAAAATATTGAAGGATCATCTATTACGGAAGAGCGCTGGGCAGCAGCTGATACAAAGAAAATAACAGGTGTTTATGACCCTTACTTTGAAGACGCTAATACTTATATAGCGCCTAATTATAAAACTACATACGGAGGCCGATATGGCTTAACACCAGAGTCTACACAAATTAATGGTTGGTTTACAATTAATGAACGCGAAGGCAAATTTTCTTTTTCAAGTGATTTAGTTGATAAAATTATTATACTTGAATATATATCAGATGGCCTTGCATACACAGAAGACACAAAAATACCTAAGCTGGCAGAAGAAGCTTTTTATGCATATATAGCTTACGCAATAGCTGCAGTGCGCCCAACTATTCCAGAATACATAATTAACCGGTTTAAAAAAGAAAAGCGCGCAAAACTTAGAAACGCTAAGCTTAGAATATCTAATATTAAGATAGAAGAAATTACACAGGTATTTAGAAATAAATCTAAAATAATTAAACACTAATGCCAGAAGCTAAAAATACTTTCCTAAAGGCAAAAATGAATCAAGACCTGGACGACAGGTTATTGCCTAATGGTGAATATAGAACTGCTCAGAACGTACTTGTTGGAAAGTCTGAAGAAGACAATGTTGGTACTTTACAAAATATCCGAGGAAATCAAATACTTGATAATTTAACAAGACCAGCAAATTCTTTTATTATAGGGTATTTAATGGACGCTACGGGCAATAGAATATTTGCATTTTTTACAGATAATGCAAATGAGCATTCTATTAGAGTACATACTATAGGCGATTCTAGCGATTGGACAATATTAGTTGAAGGAGCGTTTTTAAATTTTAGCACAACCTACCCTATTTTAAATATAAATCTTTTAGAAGATTTATTATTTTGGACAGATAACAATAACCAACCCCGCAAAATAAATGTAACTCGTTCCGCAGGTTACTACACAAAAGAGCACCAAATAAGTGTTGCTAAATATAATCCATATTTACCTATATCGCTTGTAAAGCAGGAAATTGAAGAAGTTATTGGCACACCAACTACTACGGTTTTTGATGTTGCGGAGAATGTTAACATTGTTCCCGGCATGGTGGTAGTTTCTAAAAGCGGACCCGCTTCTGTAATAACAGGTGGTGATTTTATTACAGTAGATAGCGTAAGCACAGCGGCAAGCCTTACTACAGTAACATTGTCTTCTGCCGCATCTTCAATTACAGCAGGTGATATTATGTACTTTCTTTCAAATACAATGACAGACGAATCCGGCGATGCTCAATGGCCTGGTGACCCCAGCTATCTTGAAAGCAGATTTGTAAGATTTGGTTATAGATTTAAATTTGATGATAACGAATATTCTATATTTTCACCGTTTACACAAATAGCCTTTATACCAAAACAAAAAGGTTATTTTTTAAATGGGCAAGAACAATTAGCTGTTAATAGTACAATATTAGAATGGTTTGAAAATAGTGTTAATAACGTTGATTTAATTATACCTTTACCGGACAAAGCTAATAATATTTTAAATAGCTATAAAATTAAAGAAATTGATATTCTTTATAAAGAGTCTGATCAAATACCTGTAAAAGTTGTTGATACAATTACAGAATTTTCTAGCAGTAATAATTATTATACATATAATTATCAATCCAGAAAACCTATTAGAACATTGCCAGAGGCGCAAACGGTACGCGTATATGATAAAGTACCGCCTAAAGCGTTAACGCAAGAAGTTGTTAGCAATAGAGTTATATATGGTAATTTTTTAACTAAATTAACCCCGCCTAGGCAAATTAATTATACTGTTAATGTTGCAGAAAAAAATACTAGCGGCAGTTATGAAAATTTTGTTGAATATCCGAATCACACTGTAAAACAAAATAGAAATTATCAAGTTGGTTTTGTACTATCAGATAAATATGGCAGACAATCAGACGTAATTTTATCGCCTGTTTCTGCTACAAGTGATAATAAAGGGTCTACAATATTTGCTCCATATATACCTGATGACCCGGAAGGGTCAGGAACACCAGACGCAAATTATTACAATGATCTTAGAAAATGGTTTGGTAATTCTTTATTTTTAAATCTTTTAACACCTATAACTGGCAGTCAAACAACAGATTTATATGCGACAGAAAACGGTAACGGGTTTGATGTAGATCCCGCAGGTACTGTTACGATTACTAATACTACATATACATTTAATTTGTTAAGCGGCGGAAATACCGATGTGCCACAGGTGGGGGATTATATGCGCGGTGAATATATAGATTATGTTGAGGTTGAAAATGTTGATAGCTCTTCAGCTCCCGCATATACTGTAACAACTTCAGGAAGAGTTAACGATCTATATTTAAAAAATACAGAAATTGTTTCACCAATAACAGATGTAAAGTTTGCATATACTTTAGATGTTAACGGATGGTATTCATATAAAATTGTTGTTAAACAAACAGAACAAGAATACTACAATGTATACCTGCCAAGTGCTATTAATGGAAATGAATTTCCTACTGATAAAACAACGGATACGGCGGCATCGGTAAGTTATATTACGCTTATTAATGACAATATAAATAAAGTACCTCGTGATTTAGCGGAGGTTGGTCCCGATCAAAAACAATATCGCAGTAGTGTTAGATTATTTGGTAGAGTACAGCCAACATACGCTACTGGCCCTATATTTGGAAACCAACAATATTTTCCGCTTAGAACAGCAGACACATCGACAGCTGTTGGTAATACAGAGGATATACTTGGTGATTTAACATCCTTATCCCCCGTAACAGACGAAGCCGTTTTTCAATATGATTCAAACCCAATAGTGGCTAGAATATCTACAAATAAAGAATTTGGAATTGATGCAACTGAATTTGGCATTACTGGAATTGCAGATAGATTTTCATTAGCAGTATATGAAACAGAACCTGTGGTTTCTGCATTAGATATATATTGGGAAACAAGCCAGACAGGGCTTATATCTGATTTAAATGGCGAAGTACTAACAGGTTTTAATGGGCCTGTTGCTATGGAAGGCGTAACAGATTTATTAGAAGAAAATTTAGCAAGCGGCCAACCGGCTACTACATATTTTTCTCCTATTACAAGTGATGGGAATCCATTACCTGCTGGCTATACAGTATCTATAGCTAGTGTTTTTGATACTAATGGTGCTGGTGATGGCGCTGTATCTAAATTTACTTTAGTTGCTGAACCTGGAAATACCGGTGCATATAGAATAGAAACCGCTACAGATTTTGTATTTACAAATACAAGTGATACAATAGACGAATATTTGTTTACTCTTACAGTAGCCGACCCTACTTCAACTTGGCTTACCGCTAGTATTTCTTTTACATTAAAACTTACAAATACAACACCTAGTTTTGATACACAAGCCACATCACCTAATCAAGAGTATTATTATTTCTTTGAAGATTCAGATACAACTTTTCAAATTCGTAATTTTCTTACTCAAAACAACGCTTTAAACGGAAGTGCGGATGCAGGTGGTGATCAAAGTCAATTAAAATTTGATTTATCTGGTACTGATGCGAGTTTATTTGAATTAGATGAAGATACCGGTATATTAACACCAAGTACAGCAGGGGTTGCAGCAGGATTAAATACCTATGAAATAACAGTAACTTTAACAGATGCTAATAGAGGGGCGGGATCTATAGCTGTTTCGCAAGATTATTTGATAGTAAAAGGATATGAGCCTTCTAATAATGGCAACACAATAGGGCAAACAAATTGGTCTGCACAATTTAATTGGGACCCATCAAGCCCAACTACATATAATCAACATTATTTAGCGTGGTACATGGCCGACTCCACCTTAGCGGAATCTGATTTGCCGGGGCTTGGTTCAGTTTCAAGTTATAATTTGTTAACAGCTTCTTCTACTAGGAATAGACAAACACCTGTCAAAGTAGCAAACACGGTTACGCAAGGAGGTTTCATATTTGGCATAGAAGAAAGCGATATAGTAAATTTTGATTTGGGATCTGCTAATGGGGATGTTTATGCCGATATAAGAGTAGAGGCTTATTATAGAGAAGCAGGAAGTAGTTCTTGGAATTTAGCAAGTGATTTAAATAATACAAATTCTTTAGACATTGATTATGGATACGATATAAGCTCAACAAATAATGAAAGAGGCTATGCATTTTTTGCTCAAGAAAGAAACCAATATTCTTCTTCAGCCACGGGTATAGAGTTTGCATTTATAGCGGTAGCCACCGGGCAGGATAATGGCAACCCTATGAACCCTGATCCATATGGGGATAGCATAGGTATGTCAGGAAATATTGTAATAAGAGATTTACATTATACAGGCGCTGGTCAAAGCCAACAAGTATACCAGTACAAAATATACGAAGGTGGTGGAGCCTCAACTCCTGGAGGGGCAACAAAAACAAACGGTAAATACATATATGCAGACAATCCTCTTGCTGAAAATGTAGAAAAGTTTTTTACAGGCACCACAAGTTTGCCTGGTACAACCGATTTTTCAAATATATACACACCTCCATCAACTTTATATTATATTATAGAGCTTGAATGGGGGCCAGCATCATCTAGTGGGCCTTCGGGTGGGCTAACACATGATAGAAATGGTTGGATAAATACGCCGCTCATAACCGTTAGTAGATTTGCTACAACAGTTAAAATAGATAATACGACAGGATTAATTGATAGAAGCCTTATACCTGTAGCTACTAGTGATGGTTATTTATCAAGCTTTAAATCAAGGGCTACCACAACAATAGATCAAACTAATACGTATTTTGATACTCTTTAGTAAAATATATATAAAAACAAGTGATTAAATAGTATGTCAGCTACAATAGAATTAAAATACTATAACTCTTTCTGGGCAAAGAAGATAAAAAGTATAATTGATACAGATACTATAGTCGCACAAACAACAGCTGTAGGTGCTAATACTACAACTATACCTGTTGGAAGTTTTACAGCACCAGATACTATTAGCGATTTAAAAATTGGCATGCTGGTAACAAACGCTACTACATCTTTTACCGCTTCAAATGTTTATATTATAGCTATTGATATACCGGGGAATGAAATAACAGTTAATTTAGAAGTATCTTTTGCAAACGGCAATGGATTGCGCTTTGGTCCTTTTGTAGAGTTTAGCGCATTTCCGCAACAATTTACGGGTAATTTAGCAGATGATTGGTATATTGAAGAATCACGTATTCGTGGTGGCTATAATAATACAACTGTTGATTTTGGCGTAAAGGCATATGCGGTAGACGCAGTAAAAGAAGGTGAGACCAGAGTAAATGCAATGATTTATTCGGGTATATATAATTCAAGAACCGGTATAAACGAAACAAACCAATTTTCAGTTGCTAAAGATATTACTAAAGCGGTTGATCCCGCATATGGCTCAATACAAAAGTTATATGCTGAAGACAGCAACCTTATAATATTCCAAGAGGATAAAGTTAGTAGAGCACTTATAGATAAAGATGCCATATACTCAGCTGAAGGCGGCGGAACAGTAACGTCAAGTAATCTAGTCGTTGGGCAAATTGTACCTTATGCTGGTGAATTTGGAATATCAACTGAACCTGAAAGCTTTGCGGTATATGGCTACAGAAAATACTTCACTGATAGAAAAAGAAATGCTGTTTTAAGGCTTTCTAGAGACGGTATTGAAGAAATATCTCGTTATGGTATGACAGACTTCTTTAGAGACGAACTGGCTGGTTTAAACGGGAATGGTACTATTATAGGTGGCTATGATATACATACTAAAAAGTATGAGCTATCAATATTGTCAAATGGGCAATTTAGCAGCAATACACCTGCACAAGAAACCGGAACATACAAAACTTTATCATTTGATGAAAGTGTTAAAGGCTGGACAAGTTTTTATACTTATGCACCAGATTTTGTAGCTAGTTTAGGAAATTCTTTTTATTCGTTTAAACAAGGGCGAGTTTGGAAACATTATAGTGGTGCCAGCAAAAGAGGAGCATTCTATGCGTATGAACAGCCATCAACGGTTACGTTTATATTCAACCCTAATGTTTCAATGTCTAAAAACTTTAAAACAGTAAATTACGAGGGCACTGCTTATTGGGAAGCGCAAATAACAACGGATAGCGATACAGAGGAAAGACTACGGGGGATTAGGCCTTATCAATTTGCATCGTCACTTTCGCAAATACAAAATGATTTTATTGCATCAAATATTTTTATTAAGAAAGAAAATAAGTATTTTGCAAATATATTAAATGCACAACCTGCAAAACCAGGTGAAATTGTATTTGGCGATCAAATTAGTGGTTTAAAAGGGTTTGTAGCTACAGTTACATTTTCTACAGCCTCGAGCGATACGCATAGAGAATTGTTTGCAGTATCTACAGAATACGTGCAATCATCATATTAAATTAAATGGAATTAAGTAAATTCACGCAAGATTTAATTGCTTTAGAAAAACAGTTAATTTTGCGTAATGATATAGAAGGGTTATATGGGGACGGCAAGTCATTAGTTAATAATGATGAATTTCCAATTGAGCATGATTTTGAAGATCAACTTTACATGCGCAAAATGAAAATGAAAGCTGGAAGTGTTGTTATTAGTGCAATACACGAAACTAATCACTTTTGGTTTCTTATGACCGGTAAAATTTTAGTTAACACAAATGGCGAAATTATAGAGCATATTGCGCCGTGTTACGAGCACTCTGTAAAAGGTGCAAAAAGAGTTATACATTGTTTAGAAGATTGTGTATTTATTAATATACATAAAAACCCTAGCAATGAAAAAGATTTAAATATATTAGAAAAGCAATTATATTCTTTTACAATTGAAGAACACTTAGAAAAAAACAAATAATATGTCTGGAATACTTGTAGGCGTTGGAGCTAGTTTGCTCGGCGGTATATTTGGCAGCAGCAGTGCTAGGAGAAGAAGAAAAGCGGCAGAAGCACAAGCAAGACAAACAGCAAGGGCTATTGCTAGGGTAGAAGCAAATCGCCAAGCGGTAATTAACCCTTACGAAGGAACAAAAAGCTTAGCGGATTTAGCAACTGATCTTTCTGGTAATCTTTCAAACCCCTTTGCTGATTTAGGCGTTGCTACACAGGCGGCAGAAATACAAATTGCGGAAGCGGACATTGCACTTGCAAATACATTAGATACACTTAGAGCAACTGGTGCGTCCGCTGGCGGGGCCACCGCGCTTGCTCAAGCGGCTTTAAAATCTAAGCAAGGCGTTGCGGCTAGCATTGAACAGCAAGAAGCTAAAAACGAACAACTAAAAGCACAAGGCGAGGCACAATTACAAACACAACGCGTAGCTGAGCAACAAAGATTACAAGGTATAGAAATATCCGAAGGGCAAAGAGTGCAAGCAGCGGATGCTGCCGGGAAACAATTTGAGTTTAATGCGCAAGAAGCGCGAACAAACCAAAAGCTAAATCGTTTAGCTGGACAACAAGCGCAGCAACAACAAGCAGCAGCACAAGCCGCAGCGGACCAATCAGCAGCAATGGCCGGAGCATTTAGCGGTATTACTAGCACAATAACCGCCGGTATTGGGGGGGACGCGTTTCAATAAAAAAAAATATAATAAATGGGAGCATACGAAAATCCACCAATGATTTCATTCGCTACAACAGGAGCAGGACAAGCATGGGCAAACGCGGCGGCGGCGGCGGGTAAAAATATTGGTGATGCAATTATTGCACGTCAAAAAAAGCTAGAAGAGCGCTTAAAAAAAGAAAATGAAGATTTATTAAATCGAAATAGAATAGGGGCGACTATTGCTGATAAAGCGCCAGGCGAAATTCAAAAGGTTCTTGACAAATTAGGGCCATTGCCAGATGCTATAAAAAATACCATTGTTACCGGATTAAAAGACGGCTATAAAGTGTATGAACAATATATGAGCACTAGCGACCCCGAAGAACAAAAAAGATTGCAACCCGCTTTAGATCAATTTAATAATTTAAGATCTAATGTTATAACAACGCCTAGTGATGCTAATGAGTATTATATTTCAATTACAAAAGAATTAGATCAAGTTAGAAGTGGAGAAATTGGTGTAGAAGGTACTGTTGATCAATTTGATACAAGAAACAATCCAGCTTTATTTGCTGCGGATATTGAAAATTTTGGCATAACAGGAAAAGAAAGTAGAACAGGAAAATTTAATAAAGATGGTCAAATAATATTAGATTATACTGATATGCATGGAAACCCGTTTTCTATAAATTTAAATAACCCGCCCCCTACACGTAAAGTTCCGCAAATTTCTACACAGTTTCAAGCCTTGGTTGATAAAACAGATATATATATTGGCGAAGGAAATGATAAAACTATTTCAACTAGTTATATGCCTGTAGATTCAACAGGAAAGCCTAAAATGATATATGAGTTTGAAGATATTGAGCCAGACCCTTCAGGAAGAAAAAGACAAATAATACGCAAAGGTCCGCAAGTAAATAATAATGATATAGAAAATGTTTATACAGATTTAGCACAAAATTTAGATTACACAAACGATGAACAACTTTCTGTATTTAAAAATGTTTTAGTTGATTCAATAAATAAAAGTGATATTGAAGCAATTAATGACTCTTTAAAAAAAGCAGGTAAAAATATTCAATTTAAATCACAAGACGAGCTTTTTGATTTTTTTACATATCCAAAAGAGGGTACGGCTTCCTTTGATGATAATCAAAAATTAGTTTATAGTATGGTTTCAAGCGTTTGGGCCGGCAATAAAGCTAAAAATGATGTGGCTGCTATAACTAAAAAATTAGGTGGTTCTGAAACAATTGTAACATATCCTAAAAAAGAAATGTCAGGTAGTACCCAAAACGCAATTGATGGATTTAAATTATTAGCATCAGGCGAAATAACAAATTTAGGAGTAAGCGGCGGCTATATTTCTAAAACCGCTAACGGATATACTTTTTATAAAAATACCACAACCGGTCCTATTTCAGTATTAGAAAATGCTTCGCTGGAAGAGTCTATTAGAATGGTTAGCAATATTCCTCAATCAGAAGTTATTGCTGGAGTTAAGCCAGAATTACAATAATAAAATTAAATATTATGCCAAAATACATTTTTGAAGGATTTGAATACAGTCTAGAAGAAGTTCAAAAGGCTGCTGTAAAAAACAATATGAGTGTTGATGAATATATTTCTTCACGCGGAATTGAGGTTATTGAAGACCAGCCAATTGAACAAACCGAAGAACAAGAAACGTTTGAGGATCCATTCCTCCAAAGCGCAAAAAAGATATACGGCCCTGTAGAGGAGGTTGCAGTTGCAGAGCCGACAACAACAATCGAGCAACCAGATACGGGATTACCTTCGGAAGATACTTCTTCGGATTTACCAGAGGAAGATAATAGAGTAATCGAATTTAATTTAAAAGGCGAAAAAACTTATTCAAACTACGCTGATGTTCGCGCCGAATATCCGAGCGACGAATCATTTAATAAATACATTAGAAGTTTTCAGGGCAAAGCAAAAGTAATTACTCCACCAACAGAACTTGAAGAAGTTGTTGTTAAGGGTGATGCCACTAAAATGTATGATGGCAAATCCCCAGGCGAGTATTTATTGCAGGATAAAATTACCCCTAAAACATTTGAAGAATTAGAAGCAGATGAGGTTATACCTATGGTAGAATCTATTACTAAATCAAATCCTAACATAAGTGTTTATGAATATGAAAACAAAGTTAAAGTAAAAGACACGCAAACTGGGCAAACCATTCAGCTACTTACTAAAACAAATTTTGCTAATGAAGCAGACGCAAAAATTTCATATAACAATTTAGTAAATCTTTTAAATAAAAAATTCACTTCTGAACAAGTTGCCGAAAGCGCAAAAGGGCTTTCAAAGAAAGACGAATGGTTTAAAGGGGAAAGTGCAATTATTAAAAATCAATTTAAAAATTCCGAAGAGCGTCAAAAGTTTTTAGATCCAGATTTATTTAAAAAACAAACTAAAAAAGAAGTTAGAACTGGCCCCGGGGGAGGGGTAGTTGTTACTAAAGAAGTTGTGCCATATGAAAATGAAATTAATGCTGAAATAAAAAACTTAAAGCAAAAAGGTTTTGAGGGTACAAATGATGAAATAATTACCGAAGCACAAAATAATGTTAGAGCCGCTTTATTACAAGAAGCAAAGTTTAATTACATTGCAGAAAATTTTACGCAACGCATTCAGAAAATAGATGATAAAGATTTTCAAAAACAAATACAGGCGGATTACAATATTGCACTTAATAAAGAAAATGCAAAA
>Ga0222719_10001873_pt1 | contig 19822 bp, 22 predicted proteins | sample C33_34DmetaG_FD_165039 | JGI IMG/M metagenome (GOLD analysis project Ga0222719, IMG submission 165039) | Estuarine water microbial communities from San Francisco Bay, California, United States - C33_34D | ecosystem: Environmental > Aquatic > Marine > Unclassified | place: USA: California... | reverse complement strand
CAGCTTTTTCAGAAAGCTTGCTATCAAGAATTTTCCCGAACTCTTGTATGATTTCTTGGGTATCCATGATATCTGTATTATTATTTGTTTTTACATTATTTTCACTCTTTTGTGAAATTTTTCTACTGTTTTCTATAGAAAATGTTTGGTTTTCTGATTTATCAGAGCTTTCTTCGGAATCTTTAAGAGTAATATCATCATTTTTTTCTATAAAAATTCCTTGAACATCTGCCGCAGGATTAGAAGTAAAACCAATACCTAAAGGAAAAACTTCTCCGGTTACTAACCTATAAACAGGGTCTCCGTTGCTTAGTTTACCAGATCCGCCAAAACTTTTTAGATATTTTTTCATATCTTCTATTTCATTTGGCTCTGTTATTATTCTTGCTTCTTCTAGGTCTGTAGACCCAACAGCTATATGGTAATCATTGAAACCTAACTCCCAACTTGCAGAAATTTTATTGTAGGCTTCGCTTTCAGGATCACTAGCTTGAATTAATGCGTTAGCAAACTCTGGATTAACTGTCTTATAAACTACAGCGGCTAAAGAAATATAGTAAGGGTTTTTTAGAGAAGCGGCCTCTTTAGAAGTTAAAATCTTATCATTATTTAAATCTGTGAATCCTGCGTTTACAATGTGACCTACAACTTTTTCTTTTTTGTGTTCTATATTCGTAGGCTTGTATACAAAATATTTTAAAATTTCATCAGCAGTTTCAGAGTTTATTCCGTCACCATTTTTATTGAACTTATTAACGACAGCAGCATTAAAAGCAACACCGACTAAATCGATGTTCTTCTCAAGATCTACTGAGCTAGGAATCAAAGGGCGCAAATTGTTCAACGATGCTAAACTAATAGACAAATCATTTTCTAAATCATTTGTCGCATAAATGCTAAAGTTAAAACTTGTTTTGTATTTAAATTTTGATTGATCCATCTATGGTTATTACACTTTTTTATTGCAATTTGGAATTTTTATTGCTATGATATAAAATCGCGGCAGCATAATCATCTAATAAGTGGTTAGCGCTGATCTCTGAAACCTCTTTCATAGTATCGAGTTTTAACATTAAGCTATTATCATGTAAGCAAGCTTTTGCCTTCTGTTCCCACTCGTTTTGTTCTGTAGAAACAATAATGCTTTCACATATACGAGCTAAAATTTCTTTTTGATCTTTATTTAACCTTTTCTTTTTAAAAGAAGATCTAGCTTCAGAAGTCATAAAAGCATAAAGTTTATTAGTTTGGTCTACTATACTTTTTATACCGTCTACAGAATATTTTTCTTTAGCGAAAGATTTTGCGCCATTTGGTCTACCGGGAGATTTAGGAATATTAGGAGTTTTTGTTTCAACAATTTCTTCTTCTCCTTCGTATAACGGAACGCCACCAACAATAGGGTTATAAAATCCTTTTTTTCTGTCTTCTATAAACCTCTCTTGAGATTTTCTTAATTCTGTTTCTTTTGGGAAAACTCCAGTCTCAATAACTTTAATTCCTTCTTCTGGAGGGAGAATTCCAAGTTCCATCATACGAGTAATAACACGCTGAACTTGAGCTGAATCTTTAAGATCTATAGTTTCAAACTTGGCTTGCGGCACATCTCTAAAACCAAAATCCTTACATAATTTTTTAATTTCTGTTTGTAAGAAATCATTAAGAAAAGCCTCTCTAGCTTCACTCAAACGTTGCAAAAACATTTGAGCTTTAATTTCTGTACTGGCAAACTTTTCTTGGTTTAAAATTATATTCTGCAAGCCTTCTTTAATATCCTGATTAACAACTTCATATTTTTCAGGACCAATAACCTTTTTAAGATCTGGGATAATAAATTCTGCGCTTGTAGTATAATCGCTAACCAAAACTCTTCCAACACTTTGGTTTTGAAATAAAGTTTGCATTGCAGTTATATTACGAGGATTAACTCCGCCCTTATCAGGGGTTGTTCCCATAGTTATCAATAAAACAACGTTCTCAATGGTTCGACAGATAGACTGATCTATCTTCTTCATCTCCATCTTAAAGTTAATGTCATCTAAAACACCAAAACCAAAAGGTACAGCAAACGGTTCGTAGTCTTGCTTTTTGTAAAAAGAATATCTTAATTTGGCTGGGTCCAAGGCGACTTTCATGCCATCGGTATAATATCCGCCTTGATCTATTTTCTTTTGCATTTCTGGCGTTAACGCCTTATAAAGTTCTTTGTCTTCATCTGTTTTTGGGTTTTGAAGACGTTCTAGCTCATACTCACTCAATATTTTTTCATATAAACCGTTGTCAAAAGATGTAGATCTTTTTGCCGCCATATCAAAAGGATTCAAAAGAATATATCTAATCGGCAGTTTATTGACTTGACCAATTAGTCCAATATTCCTAAGTTTTGTAAAATCTTCTAAATTAAACTTTCCATCAATAGTGTAAAGAAATACATTTCCACTACGATAATATTCTCTAAAAAACTGATCTTTTAAATTCCAAATTTTAATTTTCTTCAACCAAGCATTGATGAATGTCCTAGATCTTGCGCTACCACCTTCTAAGTATAAAGTGGAATTAGCAAAATCTGACATCATGTCAACAGAATTTCTAAAAATAGCTATATTGCAATAAGCTTTTTGACATAATTCTATAGCATCCCTGACATTAACGCCATCGATACCATAATTATAAGGCGACATACCATTTCTAATATTCGCATATGGAAAAATTTTAGGGCCTATAGCTGCATTATTTCTTCTTGATGCTACTTCATTACCATTAACAGATGTTCTACTGTAAGCTTTAGATTCGTAAGTATAAAAAGGCTCCCCTACCAATTGAGGCTCATATTGGTTAGCCTGCTGATTAGCATTAGCCTCAAACATATCTGACAATGGTTGACCTTTATGGGTGTTGAATTTATCCCAGTAGTCAGATCGTTTTGTATATTTTCTTTTTGACATCTTATAATATTACACAAAGTTGAATGAAAGTTCCCTACAAAGTATAATAAAAGTTACAATGTAACTTTCAACTAATTAATAAACATAGGGGTAAAAGTTTCGAAAGAGTCTTCTATTCCTTTATCATTTGAATCAAAATGTATTTTTGCCATCCAGTTTCCTAACACAAGAGCAGAATACGAATCTTTTCTAGCTTTATCTGGGCCAGTTTGACGCCTTAAATTAGGAGGCAAATCAAATGTTTGGGTACCTTGAGCCGTTGTTGTTATTTGAACTAAAGCGCATTCATTTTTTGTTAAATCTAACATATCCGCTTGATGCTCAATAAAATCTATCATTTTTGCAGATGCTGACTGCTTGGTTTCATCAGATGTCCGTAAAAATTTTATTTTATCAATAGGTATACTTTTATTTCTTTGTTTATTGTAAGCTTCATCTATAGCTCTAGAAGCAAAAAATATACGCCTATGTTCAAAATTAGCCTGCAGTAATTCATTTGCCTGCCTTATCCATTTGCTGGTAGGTTTTCTCAAATAAACAATTTTATCATCTGAATTGTTATATTCCACCTTGAATTTACGCAAATCCGACTGGTAATCTTCGGGATTATCGAATGGTACATCGATTGTTTTAAGTTTTTTATCTTTTGATTGAAAAGTTTCGCTTTCATTACATGCTTGTATAAATTGTACCCCACCATTATAGTCACCGACCACTTGCACTATATTAAAATTATCTAAACAATATTTAAAATAAAATATATGATGTTTTAAAGATGTTCCTGATAATGCATAACTATGCACTACAGTCACTTTTTTTTCTTCATCATGTATTTTTAAAATTTGTATAGCAAAATCATCAGAACCTTCTGTTTGGGACCATGAAGGATCAAATGCTAAAATGTATTTAGCGCCAGTATCACCTTTTACCTCTACAGACGGGTAGTCACCTTCAGGTATAGTGCATAAAGCCATTTTACTGGTTTTAAAATAGCCAGAGCTATCGTCAGTAAAAACAGCGCCGAACTCCCTGTCAAACTGAGATTGACTCATTGTAGCTTTAGCTTGATTAATAAGGTTTTGATCGTATAGCTGTGAAGGAGCACAATCATAACTGAATTGCATAATGCATCTAGTCGCCTTATCCCTTTTATTCTCCTGAGTTATTAAAAAATCAAACTGGTTATAAAGCTTATACAAGTATTCGAACTTGTAAGACGCAGAAGATAAAGCTATCAATTTATTGTTGGGCCACACAAAACGATCTTCTTCTTTCATTTTTCCTTGCTCGATAAGCATACTTTCTAAACCGTAAACCTCCTGTCTTTGAGTAGGATTTTCAACTACAGATAGAAATGGAACTATAACCTCATTATAAATTCTTTCTGGCATCAATAAAAACTCATCAATAATAATCCTTTGAAAACGAAAGCCACGAAGCTTTTCTCCATCACCTAAAGGTAAAGCTCTAATCCTGCTTCTGCCAATTTCCATTAGCCACTCATCATTACTTTTTGAGACTTTAGTTATACATTGTTTAAAAAAAACTGCCTCAGGCTTAGCCGCAATATCTTCTATTTTTTTAAAAATCATTTTAGACTGCCTAAAAGATTTTGAAAGTATACCTATTTCTACTCCTTGATTGAGTATAGCATCTAAAGCAGCGTAAATACCTGTAGAAAAAGATTTTGACATTCCGCGACTCCACACCCCCAAAAAATAATCGGTCTCAAACATCGATTTTACAGCCATGTGCTGAAATGGAAATAACTTAATGCCAAATATTAAATCAGCAGCAAAAGAAACATTGCCTCTTAAAAATTCATAAAGAGCAAGTTTTGATTCGTGCTCTTCTAAAAAACCCTCTAAAGATAATAATTCTTTGTTAGTCCTTATTTTTGACGGCGGTCTGTTTTGATTTCCTTTTTGCCAACTCATGGTCTATAAAATATTGAAGGTCCGACCTCCATAAATCTTTTCCGTAATATAGTATGCGTGGAATCAAGAATTTTGAATTTTTTCTTCCTCCCGTGAAAATAAACTGGCATCTTCTGGGAAAATCATACATAATATCTCGCATATTTTTTAATATGTAATCTATGCTAGCTTTACGTTTAAAGTATTTTTGTTCTGCTATAATTTTATCTAAAGAAGATTCTATCACTACAAACATGTATGCATCCATATCTTGTGTTAACTGGATCTCTCTTCTAAATCTATCTAAATTAGCTGTTGTTAAAGTGCCACAAAAATCATTTGAAGATTTTCTGTCTACAAATGTATAACTATAATGATCACCTAATAAAGTGTAGTCTCCAAAAGATAATTTATGTTTCTTTGTGTTAAACTTAAAGTCTAAAGGTTTTTGCTCTCTAGTATCTATTGCTATTTCTATATCTTTAGGCAAATCTTCATCAAAAAAACCTGACGGAATATTTTTATCAAACATTAAATCTAAATCACATGATTTAGCAAAATGAGAGTAACTGCCAAACATCTTTTTTATGATATCTAACTTAGGCAAAAAGCAGTGTTCAAGCTCCAAATGAAAAGGTAAAAAATTTCTTTTTTTATCGTAAACTCTTTTAAGTATTTTAGATTGAATATATTCTTGGGCATCTAAAGGGTCTAGCTGTTCAAGCCACTTGTTCATTTGGATTCTATTCGTAAAATCTTTATTAAAATAACTCTCGACATCTTTAAAAGGTAAAAGTTCTTCCGTTAATAAGTTTTTACGGGCATAAAACTTAACATAATATTCCGCCAAATGCATATCATGCTGTTTTATATGCTTATGTAAAGATCCTAATTTTGCAAAAGGTTTATCGCAAACCTTGCAGCTTAATTCATATTGCGTCATTTTTACTTATACCTAAAACTCTAGCTTTCCATTCAGACATTTTTTCCATTTTATCTGCCTCTTCATAAACCACTTTTTTTTGCATGTCTGCCATTTGAATCATTAACTTTCTTTCTTGCTCATCTTGAAATAATTGAACTAAAGAAATAATTGATGCATTTCGTTGATGTTGATTTTGGATTCTTTTAGAGCGTTCTCCATTTAACTTAGCAAGCATTTTATCTATACGATTTGTGCATTGATTATATTCTTCAGCTTTAGTTTTTAACATTTCTGTCAGCCTCATCGTTAAATCGTTTTGACCTTCAGTTTCGTCAAACATTTGATTTAATTTTTGTTTTTGGATTTCTATCTCTCTAAGGTTGACATAATCCATGCAGACATTAATGTATAAATTTAACTCATCCGATGTCAAGTCTGGCTTATCCCAAGAACTACGAATATATTCGCTTTCAAATAGATCTCTAGCTTCTTTAGTGATATAAGAATTAATAACCTGTATAAATCGTGGCGCAGAAAGATATGTTAAAAGCTTTTCTAAACATTTTTTATCTTGCATAGATAACTTTTCTGCATCAAATTCTTTCATTACAATTTTATTTATTTTTCTTATTAATGTGGTTAAAGCTCTTGGTGCAGAATATTTTTCTGATACAACCTCATCCCTTAAATTTATTTGATCAAATTCGTTATTGATAAACTCTGACATTAAAACAAATTTTTGACTTTCAAAAAACTTCCTGCGTTTAGATTCTTCCGGCCAAATTATTTTAGCAACTTCCTTTTTTGTTAAATCTGGAGTATAATGTCTTTTTATAAAATCTTGCTCCTCTAATGATAAAAAGGGTTTAGCATCAGATTTTTCAGTATAATCTGAATGAGCTGTTGTTTTTATTATAGGTTGAGGCGGTAAAGGTGAAGCTGTTAGTTTTCTTTCTTTTACTTTTGTCCTATATTTTAAACCTCGCTCTATCCAAAACTCTCTTATAGCTCTACCTCTACTAGTTGTGCCTTTTTCATTAGGGCTGTTCCACAGCTCCCTTATAACTTTTATTAAGTTTCCATCATGCTTTTTAAACAAATCTAAACTTCTCTGTTTCTCTTCTTCGGAAAGCTGGTAATGTGACGCCATCTGGTTATTCATAAAAATATATCATTCTTTTCTAGCATTTGTTTAGCTATTTTTTTATAAAAGTTTTTTAGATTTTTTATTTGCTTGTACCCAGCCTTCCTGCCTTTCTCTGTGGTTTTATAACCTAAAGTCAGAGCTATCTTTTCCTCATCTAAGTAATCTATAAATAACATTTTATAAATAATGTAATGCTTGTCATTTAAAAAATCCCTCATTAGGAAATGTAATTTTTTTGCCGCAGTTAATACGCAGGTATGATCGGAAAACTTGGAATTTTTTTTGTAAGAAGAGCTCTCTAAAGGAACTGGAACTTTAATATCATAAGCATTTTTTTTGCTTTTTTCCCACTTTGCATAATCTTTGCACTCAGAACTTTGCATACCACTGGGCGTAAATCCGCACAAACTATGATCAGACTCAGAATAAGACTGATTATACTTGCAGCTCAAACACGGCCTTGCGAAATTTGAATAATTATTCCGCAGAATATTTTTCATCTGATTAGAGATGATTTTATTTATCCATGGTTCTATAGGTCTAGACTGATCCCATTGCTCCCATTTTTTAAAAATATGAATACGTATCATTTGAGATACGTCTTCAAAATCTAACCAAGCTAATGCATTTAAGTGCCACTTGTAAAATCTTTTTCTAATTTCATTATCAACAATGTCCGATTTATCTTCGTATGTGTAATGTTTATCCCCCATCAATGTCAGTAGAACGGCTAGAACCACATTCTGCAGTAGACTCTTGTTCAAAAGCTTTTTTAGATAGCTTTTTATAACCTTTAATTTTTTTATCGCTGTAATTAAGTTCTCTCGGGTTCATAGGGTTATTTAAAACATCGCCTAAAGTAACCTGATTATTACCATAATCTACATCATAATCTAATTTAGAAATGTTACGAAACGATTCGTTTTCTTCTTCAGGTTCTAAGTGTGTAGATTTAACAAGGTTTACCTTAGCCCTTGAAATCGATGCTCCAACAGGGTTGCCACAGGATTGACAAAATTTAGGTTTATTGAGTGTATATAAATTTTTGCTTCCACATTCTGTACAAAATAAACTAGCCATACTCTTAATATTATTTTTAATTATTTTAGTTTTTCAAGTTTACTTATGATAAACTTAAGTATTTCACTTCTTAAAATATCTTCTTTATTAAAATTAAAGACATGTATACCATTCTTTTTAGACTCTTCGTCATCGAAATTTTTAGCAATTTCATTTAAACCGCTTTTACCGTTAATATCTGATTGCATCAAATCTCCACAAATAAAATATTTAGCATTTTCGCCTATACGAGTTATTAATGTAATTAATTCTTTTTTCGTAAAGTTTTGAGCTTCATCAGCTAATACAATCTTATCCCTCCAGCTTGCCCCACGTAAATAATTAATAGGAGCACAACTAACTATACCCTCATCAAACAACATCTTAATTCTATCTTCTTTAATTAATTCTTTAAGTTTCTCTTCTAAAGGCATAGCGAAAGGGTTAAATTTTTCATTCATATCCCCCGGTAAATGCCCTAAACTTCTTTCTGCACTTTCAGCTATAGTTCTAACATAAAAAATGTCGTATAGATTGTCCATATTGAACAATTGTAGTGCTGCATAAGTAGCTATAAAAGTTTTGCTGCTACCAGCAGGCCCTAAAACAAAAATCATCTTAGTGTTTTTGTCAAAAGCGACTTTTAAAAATTCTTTTTGTTTCTTTGATAATTCAAACTTGTTTAATACCAATTTGTATTTATTCTGAAATTCCAGAACCTCACCCTCGGACTCCTGCTCCACCTTTTTACGTTTGGTCATACTTTATATATATTACACTTGACATACAGATTTTACACTATATTATTATAATATATGGTATTTCATGTTTTATCAATCCCGATGTACCCCACTAAAAAAGAGATAACTTTATGTGCCTTTGTTCAAAAAGTATACAAATTTTGTAAAGAAATGACGCAAAGAGGCCATACAGTCTATCACTACGGTCACCCTGAATCAAATGTTCCTTGTACTAAGCATTTTGATGTTATAGATACCAAAACTTACAATGAAGATTACGGAGATAAGACTTGGAAAGAGATGCACGGCCAAAGTACGCAAAATGAAACTCATATAAAATTTAATAATAATTGCGCTGAAATTATAAACAAAAATGTAAATGACACAGATTTTGTTTTAGCTTTTTGGGGGTTTGGTCATAAAAGCTGCTGTGATCAAATAAAAAAAGGTATTGTAGTAGAAGCTAGTATAGGTTATGATTCTCATTTTGCAGTAAATAGAGTTTTTGAATCTTATGCTCAACTGCACAAAATTATAGGGACTAAAAAAAACCCAACTTTTTCTGATATTGTTATTCCTCCGGGATTTGAAAAAGAAGATTTTATTTTTTCAGATAAAAAAGAAAATTATTTTTTATATCTAGGGCGCATGGTAGACTGTAAAGGCGTTCATATAGCACAGCAAGTGGCGCAATCCACTAAAACAAAAATCAAATTTGTAGGCCCTCAAAACCAAAAAAATAAACTAAATAAACAATGCTCATATTCTGAGTTTATTCACACAGTGAGCTATAAAGAAAGGGCGGAACTTCTTTCAAAAGCTAAAGCTTTACTTATGCCTTCTTTATATGCTGAACCATGTGGATGGACAATGATAGAAGCGTTTTTTTCTGGAACTCCAGTGATATCTACGGATTGGGGAGGCATGAGTGAATATAACATACAAAACATTACAGGCGTAAGATGTCGCAGCGCAAGTGAATTTTATTTTGCACCACAAATATGTAATAACTTGAAGCCATCTTTATGTAGAGCATACGCGGAACAATATTTTTCACTTAAAAATATGGGTGATAAATACGAGAATTATTTCAATTTGCTTTTGCATGGGTTCGAAAAAATACACACAAATTTCAAATATACATCCTTTAATAATTCTTTTTTTTAATAAAATAGTTTAAAATTTAGAAACATTCAATAATATAAATATATGTCACATCAAGATTTCTCAGGCGATTATACTTACAATTTTGTTAGATTAGATCCAGAATGGAACAATTCTTTAAAAACTGGAATCTCATCTTTAGTAATAGGCTTAACATGCACTTATAGCGGAACAGACTCCTGTGGCTGCGAATGTATAGAGTCTCAATATATAGACGGGTCAACAGGTTTTAGCCCATTTATTACTTTAGATTATTTATCAGGAAATATAGAAGAAATTTCTAATTCTTATGCCTCTGGTAATAACTGGTGGTATTCTTTAAAATCTAGCGTTTCTGGCAAAATTGATCGCCCCATCACAGATACAACCTTCCCTTTCCCAGAAAGTGGTAACCCAGTGCCTCACCCACCAGAAGATTAATCTTCTGAAAAATGATTGTACAACAAATAAGGACTTTTAGCATAAGTCATATCAATATCCTCCGAAGATAATTGGTCTTTAAAGATCTTAAACTTCGGAGGATTTTTTTTATCATAAGGTTTTATAAAATCAGCATTATGCCATCTTAGCAAATTATTTGGCTGAACACACATGTTACCATCATCTAAATCAATAAAATGGTAACATTTAGTATCTTGATCATTTGCATAACCTACATTTAACTCATTCAGATCCCCTTCGTAATCATCAATAGTAAAAATATATTTACCGCTTCTGTATTTTTTATCGCGACAAAAGACATCGACCCTTTTATTCTGTAAAAACGAAAATGTCGTAACAGCGATATTATTAGCCTGACAATCCCAAGTTTGTAAAATAGATAAGCGTTTTTCTTCATCTTCTGAAATTTTATCGTATTTTTCTTTGCTAGCAAAAGCTGATATAGGCATTTGCCAAAAGATAGCCCCTAAACAAGACTGAAAATGAAAATGTAAAGGCCTATTTATCATAGACTTAACTCCGAATATATAACCTTCAGTTAGCCCTTCATCATCATTGTCAAAAATATAAGAATTCCTAATAAAACATTCTATATAGGGGGTGTTTGCATTTAATTGTGCCATATACATATTCTACACAAAAAACCCTTATTCAAATAAAAGCTTGAAAAAAAAATTAATGAGTGTAATATATGTGACATATGAATAAATTCATACTATCATTAATAAGTATTATTGTGTCAGCTAGCATAATGGCTGACGGAGAATCAAAACTCAAAGCTAGCGTTAATGCGGGATACACTTCAAACTATATCGTAAATGGATTAGCGAAAACAGGCTCTCAGGCCTTCGCTGGGGTTGATATTGGTACTGAGTATTCTGGCATCGATACTTACGTTGGAGCTGTCGTTTTAGACGCTGGGTCAGGGCTTGACGAATTACATGCGAACGTTGGGGTAGGAAAAGCTATCGATCTTTTCGAAAGCTTTTCTTTAAGAGGTGACGCTCAAATTTTTCAACATCAAGTCTCAGCAGGAGCAAACTCTACAGAGGGTAGATTAACTCTTTCTTTAAACAATAAATATATCACCCCCTATGTAGTTGGCACTTACGATTTAGACGTAGCTAACGCAGGATATTCTCAAAGAGGTTATATTGTTGGATTGAAAAAGAGTTTTGATGTTTTTGGAGTTTTTAATTTAACTCCTTCTGTTGAATATGGTCAGATGACTGATTATGAAACTGCTAGCGTAAAGCTAGATGCGTCAAAAGTGCTTTGGGATAAATTAGAAGTTTTTGGTCAAGTGGGCTGGTTTGACAATAATTTTGATGTTGTCAATTATAATTTCGCAACAGAACAGTTTGTAGGAGACGTAGCTGCTTCTGCTGGTGTTAGATGGAATTTTTGATCAGAAATAAATAACAAAACTATAAAGCGGTCACTGCGTAGCGGGGGCCGCTTTTTTAGTCTCTGCATTCACACTTGCGTCCGCGCCCCTTTTTGTCTGATGCATATTTTACCCCCATGATAGTACCAACAATACTAAAACTATTAGTAAGCAATATGCTAAACATGTTACTCCAAGAAGATTCTACGGTTTTATTCTCGATTCCAAATAGCAGGGTTATAGCAAAAAGAATTGAAGTTATTCCTCCTACCCCACAAATAACCCATAATGCGACTTTTACTATGCTACCAACCAATTCATACTGAGTTTTCTTTTGAAGGATGTCTAAGTCGTTCTCGGCAGTCTGTTTTGCTTTTTCAGAAGTTTCTAAAGCTAATTGAAGGTCTTTATTTAATTTTTCGTTATGAGATTTCCATTCTGTAAGCTCTTTATTTTGCTGCTGAATGGTTTTTGTTATTTGAAGGCGTTTTTTGCGATTTTCTTTATCTCTACTAATACAATCTTGAATATAGCTGCCAAAATCTGAGCTAGGTTGAGAGACTATTAATTTAGTAACATTACCCTCCAAGAATATATTTTTTTCGGTGGCTAAGTTTATTAATTGTTTTTCAATTTCATTATTTAATGTTATCATCGATACACCTTAAAGGACGCAGTGCGTTCCTTATACCCCTCGAAATCTTTAACAAATTCCTCTAATCTAGGTTCGATTTCATCTGATTTAATGATCCAAAATTGAGCCCCAGCTTTTACAGCTTTAGCTTGCTCCTGTTCGTCATCAGAGCTTGATATTATACCTATAACAACCCCATCTCCGTGAACAAAATTAATTCTCCTACATAACTCTATACCATCAAAACTACTACCAATAATATTAAGATCAACAAAAATGCAATCAGGCTTAGTTTTATTTTCTTTCACTAAGGATTCAAAATGTTTTTCTGCCGCATCAGCGTTATCTATGGACATTAAATTTAAAGTAATATCTAGTAGACTACATGCGTCTTCAAACACTAAATGAAATAAATTTTCATCATCTACTAACAATATTGACTCGATCATATCCACTATTTTAAAATATACACTAAATATTTAAGCGTGAGACTAGTCTTTGATATTTTTTGATCGGGCCATTTCTTTATTGTAATCCGAAATGTTTCCTAAATTTATTTTGAATCTAGTGCCGGAATATGGTTGCGGAAGCTTTTCGCATGATACTTCAAATTCATGTTGTTTTAATATCGCTACACAAATATTTAAACCAAGTCCAGACCCAGATTCTTTTTGATCTTTTTTTCTGGTATAAGGCCTCATCAATTTTTCAAAATCCTTTTGGTTTAAACCTCTTCCGTTGTCTTCTATAAACAAATCATGAGTACTTTTACTGTAAAATATTTCAACCCTTTTGCTAGCAGAATCATTATATTTAAGACCATTTCTTATTAAGTTATCTATAGCAGTACAAAATAAAGATTCGTTGACTTTGAGTTTAGGCAAATCGTTTATCAAAACTTGATCCTTGTAAGCTGTGCTGACCAAATAATCATTTAATATAATTTTTAAATCGTATTCTTTTTTATCTAGAATCGCTTCAGGTTTTACTAAGTTAGTAAACTCATAAACACCTTTGTAAACTTTTTGAGTGTGACGCAACCCTTCCTCTATCATTTTTAAAGGTGCTTGCAACCTTAAATTATTTATGATTTTATCATCCAACCTTCTTTTTAAAGAAGATACCCCTCTAGGCATATAAGTGTTTATGCCACTATGCATATCATGCCGTAATATTTTTGCAGCATGCTCTAAATATGAATTTTTTTTATTTACTTCGTTTTGCTGAAGAATTAAATCTGTTATATCGTGCCTCACACTAATAAAACCCTTTAATTTGTTATCTAAATCAAACTCTGCTTGAACCCAAGATTTAACGTAATATAATGAACCATCTTTAGATTTGTTAATGACGCATGGATGATACCATATTTTTTTTTCTTTAATGGCTGTGTGATACATTTCTTGCCACATTTTTTTAGAATGATAGCCTGAATTTACAAAGTTATGATTTTTACCTACAACTTCTTGCAAAGTATAGCCAGCCACTTTTAAAAATTTATCGTTTGCATAGGTTATGTTACCCTTGGAATCGGCCTTACTAATCAAACTGGTTTCTTCTAAAAGGCTGTCTTTTAAAATTAGATCTTTTAATGTTTTTTGTTGTTTATTTTTTTGGTTTTTCACCTGTCTCCGATAACACCCAGAACACACCAATTTAAAATAATGCCATAAACTCTTTCCACTAGTAAATATATTTCTTAGCATAAAAATAAATACACTAAATTAGAAAAAAACGCTTAATAAGTGTAATATGTAATAAGATATGGCTCGGAGATACGGTGGAAAAATAGTTACTGATGGTTTAATATTTTTATTAGATCCAGCTAGCCCTAAGTGTTTTGGGTCTGGCGAGACAACTGCTACAGACTTAGTAGGAGGTAAAACTTGTTCAGGAGCTAACGGGTCACCCGGCTCAGGAACACCTACTACTGATACTGCTAGAATGCCAGCTTATAACTCAACTAATGGAGGCTCTTTTTATTTTGCTGGTAATGATGGTATAAATGTTGAGGGGGATTTAGGAAGTCACTCAGCAGTTTCTTATTCTTTATGGTTTAAGGCTTTAGATGGGCGCTCGAAGAGGACCAAGTGACTCAAATAGCTGACTGCATTGTCGCAGGCACTAGTTTTATTGATTCAAATTAACTAGTCTTTCTCAGACAAATATACTTTGGCAGCTTGAGTTAAAACCCTCTCAAACGACAGCTCTTTTATTAAGTCAGCAATAGGGGTTGAAGATATTATTTTACCATCATATATAATATGATATTTATCAGGTTCATGAGGATGACTTAAAGTAATAACATCTGTTACAAATATTTCTAAAGATGTCATATATACACACATCTCCATCAAGTCAAAATCCGTAACTAATGAAAATTTATCATATACGCCTTCATCATTATGTGTCGCCATAGTTAAGCGACGATTTTTATCATGAAAAAATAAAAAATTCTCAACCTCTGTTCCCTTTTTACGAAAACGGCGCTGCTCCTGCACCATAAGCTTAGTAGACTCAGATATAGAAGGCGGCGCATAGACCATAAACCCACTCTTACTCATTTGTACATTGATCTATTTTATCATTCAATTCTGTTTCCAAAACCTTAATCTGATCTTTGTAACCTTTAGTCAAATCTTTTAATTCTTGCTTGGTTTTTATCAGTTCTTTTAATAGCGTGATGATTTCTTGCTCCATATATTATATTATTGTTTTTTGAGGAAAATTATAGTTGTTTTTTATTGTTTTTTGTAAAAAAGCCCAAACTATTAACTTTGTAGTTGGGTATTTTTTTTGTTTTGTTTTTTTGTGATTTTATAACGGATTGTCCGTTTTTGTTAATATAGGGGGGTGGGTTTAAGTTTGTAAATAATGTTATGATGTGTTTTGTTGTGATTAGATATTGAGATGGATGCCCCACCTCGACATATTAAGAAAAGCAATGTTGGAATTTTTCAGAAATGGGGTAGGGTTACCCCTACCCCCTCGCAAGGGTTAACCCCAAAGCTCTTCTTCCACCAGAGCTTGCACCTCGGAAGGGTGAGAGTCAAGCCATGCCTCGGACTCTTCGCGCTCTTCTTGTGTTGCCTCTTTATCAACCTGCCAATCATGAACAGATACAAAATCCGTGCCACGATCAAAACCTTTACCGTGACATTCCCAAGACCCGATCCCGTCATTGTCGCGCTCAAAAGAGATGATGGCTGAAGTTCCGTTGGCTGTTGGTATGTCAATTGTGATTGTTTCCATGGTTCAAATATAGGCGAAAAACTAAGGTGGCGCAAGCTTTTTTTTGATTTATTTTAATTTTTATTTTGAGCATAAAATAAAGAAAAAATACAAAATTGCAATAATGGCAATTTCTAGTTTGCTTGAGTTGTTCATTTAATGCTCTGGATAGATTACTTCATCGACAGTTGAATCCCAACATGCGCGGCAATCTCCGCAAACATTGCCTTGCTTATATGCAACGCAAGAGACCTTTGATTTGTCATTAGATACAGCAGAAGATAAGACACCTAATCTTTTTGCATAAGATTTGATGGATTGTTCCACTTTAAAAGCTGATAAGCGAATAATAAAATTCAATGGTCTTTTTCTTTCTTGCAATACTTCGCGAACCATCTTGAACTCTTTGGTAGGAAGCCAGAACTTAATATCAGGCAAGGCTTCTGCAATGTCAAAGAGTATATGCAAATGATCAGAAGATTGTAAGTCTCCTGAATCATGCCAACGGAAGACGCCACTTTTTTCTCTACGCTGTATCAATTCGATCATGGCTTGTTTCCATGCTGATTTCTTTAGCTTGTCAAGTCTATTGTTTAAAGACTTTTGGACGTTATCAAACATATATCGACCTTTCAAGGCATAACAATTACTGCATACTGTGCCTTCTTGCTTGGCAAGAATAGATCCCGTCTTGCAAGCTTTCGCGGGTGTGTTGTATGAGAAGCAAGGCATCTTGCTTGGCGAGGATAAAGAGCCTGTGATTTCTTGAAGAGCTTTAATGGTGCGATTCATGCGAGAATTATACGAAAAACAAAATTGAAAACAATACTTTTTTTAATATATCTTTTTTAATAATAAGCTTGACGAATAGGGAATGATCATGGTAAAATCCCCGGCCTTCGTAACTTGTTTAATATTAAAGGTTTATGTTTATTTTAAAATAAATCACACTTTCTTTAGGGTTAGACAGTCTTTGTCCCACCCTTTCTGCTATGATGATCTCATGAACAATAACAAGAACAGCATGATCCTAAACCCTGAATACTACAACAGCAACATTGTGACCTTCAAAGGTCAGAAGGTTAGAATCTTCCCAAGCACACGTTTTGGAAACACCATATCAGGTGACATCCTGAATGGTCCTGATGAAGGAAAAATGACCACCGTTTTCCTTGATCAAATAGAAAAATAATCCTTTACAATCTTTTAAATATAACCCATAATAATCTCATGGAAATTAAAGATCAGCCCCTAACATTCACCGAAAAATGCGAAGTCCGACACGCCTTGCAGGATTACAACTGCAAGCTCGAAGGAGATATTAAGATGTTCTCAAATGCAGGCTTGATAAAGCTTTACAAAAACAAAATCAACAAAATAGAATCATTAATCAACAAAATAGAAAGCACATTATAATATGACAAAATTCCCTGTTCAAAAGTTCACATTCACTTACCGAAAAAACAAAGACAATGAAGTTGCGACTTATGTCATTTCGGCACCTATTGAGGATCACCCTTGCCACTTCATCGCTTATAAGTATCAAAGAGGAGAATCTTGCGGGGTGCGAAGATTCAATAAGGCAAATGTTCTAACGCCGATCCAAGCTGTAAAATAAAGCTTGACAACAAGAGGGCTTCGGCCCTCTTTTTTTGTGCCTGCATGTTCGCGTCATCAGGGGTCCACTTATCATAATACGAAAAATTCAAAACGAGCGCAAGCTTTTTTTAATTTTTTTTAAAATTAATTTATTATATAATGATATATAAAGAAAAGATATTTATAGGAACTTGTATATCTAGTTATAGTTTATAGTTATATGTATAGTTAGGTAAACCCTTCTGCGCCAAAGACTTACGTATGAAAAGAAAATGATGTAAGCCCCTGAATATCAACGACTTACGCGGGCCGGAGCTCGTAACCCCTTGATAGTCAACGAGCTACAGATGCTTGTGGGCTGCAAGCAGGTAAAATATTTTTTATATATAGTAAAGTAGAATTATAGTAAAGTATAAATGTAACCTTTATTATTTTTTACTTTTAAAAAAGTTTTATAAGCTTTTGTAAGTGGTTGCTCATTATGCTTTAACACAAATGAATTATACTTGTAAGGGTTGTATGTTGTCTCTATAGCTTCACTGGGTATAGAATAGGAAAGATCCTGCTCTCCAATTATATAAGTATGAACATTTTTTCTTTGCTCTCGCAAGACTCGCCGCCTGCCACCTTGCTGCACCCTAAATTCAGGATCATTGAGTGACAAGCCGTGAGAATGATCTATGACTTTTCCTGTCGTGACATCGACCACGGAAAACAGTTTACGATGGAGATTGAAGTAAACTTTGACTTTCATGCTAAAATAATACAACAACCACACAACAAAACAACAAAAATCTTTTTTAAAATAATCATTCTTTTTGCTTGTGCTATCCTGAAAAACTGTCATACTATAAGTATGAAAGATAAAGAATTCAAACAATTCCTAGCACGAACCGCAGCCAAAAAATCTGCAAGAGACAAGGCCTCACGCAAATACTTAGACGGCCTAAGAGCTTGGGAGATGGGCAAAAATAATCATTCTTTTTCCTTGTAACAATATTTAAAACTGCCATAATTAAATCATGAAAGTTAACAAGGATACTGAAACAGGAATGGTCACTTACACTATGCCAAACGGCAAGACTTTTTCCGCACCATTTAAGAACGCGCCTTATTGTGTCGCCTGCGATGGCGATGAAGTCCCTTCCACATGGAACGGCAAAACTTACATCTATATGTATGATTGGAAAAATCGTCATCATGATTACTATTGTTTTGAGGACGACATCTCAACTGATGTTGCACCGTGGGAAGTTATGGGAGTTCGCCATGTCGGCGATCCGATATATGCGACAGCAATGCGAGAAATATAATTTGACAATAACCTTTAATCTGTTATCTTATACGTATGAAAGCAATATTACTTTATGTCCTTATTCTATCCCAACCAATCTCGGCATTGGCGTCATCAATTACAGATGAACAAAAAATTGTGGCAATCACGTTACTTGCAGAAGCAAGAGGAGAAGGAGACGATGGAATGGGCGCGGTTTGTGCTGTTATTCAACAACGAGCAATCGAAAGAAAACAAACAGCAAAACAAGTCTGTTTAGCCAAATGGCAGTTTTCATGCTGGAATGGTAAAAGTTTAAAGGATCTTGAATACTTGCTTGACTTACCACAGGCAAAGATGGCAATATACTTTGCGAAGAATGTTAACTCTATGAACCGCGCCTTGATTGGTTACAGCAACCACTATCACGCAACATGGATGAAAAAGAAACCTTATTGGGCAAAAGGTCAAAAGCCTGTTAAGGTAATCGGTCAACATGCTTTTTACAAACTGTGAATAAATTTTAAGGTAATGTAGCGGTGGGATATAATGAGCACTGGTTATTTTCATCACCTTGTCGGTAACTACATAAAAGCCGACACACTTTCCCCTTGTTAGTTAGTCTGTGTTTATGGGTTCGCCCCCTCCTTCGGGAGGGGGTTTTTTTGTATAAACTGTTGGCTAGCAGAAGCTTACGCAGGCCGGGGATTTTACTACAAAGACATGCACCCTGTCAAGCTTATTATTTTTAAACGCAAACCCTTGAAAAACAATAACTTGCAAATGCCGGGGATTTTACAACAAATATCAATCTCTGTCAATGGCATTTTTTAAATATCTTTTTTTGAAAAAAAATCTTGTTTATAATGGTTTTTGTGTTATCTTATTTATGTTGCTAATGAAGGTAATAAACCTAAAAACCTAAAAGAAATAATAAAATATGACAGTTAAATTCAAATTCAATCCTAAAAAAGATCATGTTGCCGTGAAAGAATATGGTATCCTTGGCGAGACTTTAGACAAGCCAATTGCAAAAACAAAAGCTGGATGGTTGAAAGTTGCGACAATTCCTATTAAAAATCTTGCAATAGGTTTGTACCAACGTGATATTGACCATCCTCGCGTCAATAGAATTAAAAATAAATGGCATAATGATCTAGGTTATATCAATGTTGCTGAAATTAAACATAAAGGTAAATATTATTATCAAATTGTAGACGGTCAACATAGAGCTAGTGCATTTTCTCAAATTGGCAATAAAATTTGCTGTATCGTCACTAATTCGTTCGCTCCCGTGGATAACTTCCTAATGGCTAATAATTCCCGAAATGTTAAATCTCTAGATGTAGATGGAGAATTTT
>Ga0222719_10001870_pt1 | contig 19845 bp, 40 predicted proteins | sample C33_34DmetaG_FD_165039 | JGI IMG/M metagenome (GOLD analysis project Ga0222719, IMG submission 165039) | Estuarine water microbial communities from San Francisco Bay, California, United States - C33_34D | ecosystem: Environmental > Aquatic > Marine > Unclassified | place: USA: California... | reverse complement strand
AGCATTAGAAAAAGCAGTTGATACTATTAAATCTATACCAAAAAGATTTGCATTACCTGGACAAGATTTATTTAGTAAAGCTCCACAAAAACCATTACCACCTACACCAATGCCTAATCAACAAGTGGTCCAAACTGCAGCGCTTCCGGCTTCAGGGGCCATAAATCAAGGTTTGACTGCAACAGAAAATGCGTTATTATCTGAAGAAGAAAAACAAATTAGATTAAGATCAAGAGGTTTAGCATAATGTTTTATTTGGGCGGTCAGATAGTATCAAACTATTGGGGTCTTTATGTGGCGGGGGTCACATTCTAATGGCAAACGGCAAGCATCCAGAAGATACAGGAGAACATTTAATGGCATTATACGGACATATTGAAGGCGTGAAAAAAGACATCAATCATTTACATAGAGACATAGAAAAAGTAAATTCTAAAATAGAAGATATTGAAAAGAAAACTGATAGACTATTATATTGGATTATCGGTGGTGCATTTACTACAATCCTAACACTAACGGGATTATTTAATTTATTCTTGAATTAATTTAAATCATTACTATATTAACAGTGGGTTGCTTTGGAAAGAACCCATAAACTAACTGTCTAACACGGAGGTTACTATGACAAATCTATTAAATACTTTCCTAAATACATCAATCGGTTTTGATCCATTTTTCGATGGACGAGACAATTGGTTGACATCTAAACCAAGTTATCCTTTTTATAATATTAAAAAGGAATCTGAAAATAAATACGTTATAGAAATAGCTTTAGCAGGTTTTGCTAAAGAAGATATTGATATTCATCAAACAGATGAGATATTAACTATCGAAGCTTCTGAACACATTAAAGAAAATAATGAAAAAGAAGAATATATTTCTAAAGGTATTTCTAAAAGATGGTTTAGAAAACAATTTCAACTAGCAGACACAGTTGAAGTTAAAAAAGTAAAACTTGAAAATGGTATGCTATCTATTCATTTAGATAACAATAGACCAAGTAAAGAAAAAACTTTTGATATTGATTAAATCCATTCTCTAAAGTCTTCATCCATAATTGTATTTGCGATGTCGACTTTATTACGGAGAGCTTTAACAATTCTTTCGTCAATAGTATCTGAAGTCATTATATCAATATAAGTCATTTTTCTTGTTTGACCTATACGATCTATTCTGGCTTCAGACTGTTGACGTTTTTCTAAATCATAACCATTAGAAAAATAAATCATATTACTACCTGCAGTTAATGTAATACCATAACCACCTGTATGGGTAGTACCTACAAAGAATCTACATTTATCATCTGTCTGAAACTTCTTAATATTTTTTGATCTTTCATCAGTATCTGTTGCACCATAATAATCTACAACGGATTCTTCACCATACACTCTTTTTATTTCTGCAATAATTCTTCTTACATCATGAGTATAGTGTGACCATATAATAGTTTTACCTTCAACATTTTCTAATATATTCATTAGTTCAGTTAATCTTTGGCAAGGTAAATCTTTTATCGTACCATCATCTGCAGTAAAATGTCCACAAGTAATTTGATGGAGTCTCATTAACTGAGTCATAACTGTTGCTGATGATTGCATCTTACCATCTAAGAATGCAATTGCTTCTGCTTTCATTTGTTTATAAACTTTATTTTGTTCTGGTGTAAGTTCTACATAATGTTTTACATAGGTCTTATCAGGTAAATCTAAACAATCTTCTTTTAATATTCTTTTTGAAAATGGTTTTATTTTTTCTGAAAGTTCACCAAGGTTTCTATAACCAACAACTATTTCAACACGTCTACCTTGTACTTCTATTTTTTTAGTAACTGCATATCGAGCTTTGAATACCCAATAAGAGTCATGGCCCAGGAGCCAGGGATCAAGAAAAGCACATTGAGAAAATAAATCTAATGGTGATTTAGTTACAGGTGAACCTGTTAATATTCTTCTATACTTTGCATATTGTCTTAGACCAAAAATATTTTTTGTTCTATTTGATGTAGGTGTTTTAATTGTTGTAGACTCATCAATTGCAATCATTGATTTATGACATGATAAAAATTTTTCTGCAAATGCAGTTCCTGTACCAGAACTAAATGCTTCAACATTCATAATTAATATATGAAAGTCAGTTCCTGTTTCAAATAATGTATTTAAAACTTTTTTTTGTTTAGAAGATTTGTCAGATGTTTTCCAAAGTACAACTTTCTTTTCTATATGATCTGGTAAGTGATTTGGTATTTCAGAGTCATACCAATTTTTATAAACACCTTTTGGTGCTATTAATAATAGTCCATTTATTAGACCTTTATCATATAAAATAGCTGCATTATCTAATAATACTTTAGATTTACCTGTACCCATTTCCATGAAATAAGCAAAATTTTCCTTATCCCAAGAGTCTTTTAATGCATCTAATTGATGCTCATACGGCTTAGTTTTAAATTTATAATTCATAATATATAACCTTTACTTTTCTTTCTAAGAAGATATATATTAGGTAAAAAGAAAAAGTCAATGACTAAAGTTTATTTAACACAAGAGATACCAGGAACGTCTATAGGACAACCTAAGTATAATATTTTAGGTGCACAAAAGTTTGGACAAATTGTCACAGTTTTGCCAGAAAGAAGTCAAATTATAATGTCACCTGGTCCACTAATACAAAAATTAAAAACACTTTTAAAAGATTATACAACTAATGATTACTTATTATTGTCAGGTGATCCTGCAATTATTGGAGTAGTTTGTTCTGTTGTTTCTGATATAACAAATGGTAAATTTAATTTATTAAAATGGGATCGACAAGAAAAAACTTATTACCCAATCGAAGTAGATATTTTTCAAAAATAAAACTTGACAAATCAAGTTTCAATCATTATAATTACGGCCATGAAAGTTAAAAAGAAAATACTTAAAGGAGTTATATTATGATAATAGATATGCGTAAAGATGCACCTGATCAATCTACTAGTATTGATCCAGATAAACTTTCAACAGAAGTTGAAAAGTTACAAACAATTCAAGAAGAAATAAAAGAATTGGAAGCAAGAATAAAAGATAAAAAAGAAGATGAAAAACATTTTAGTTGTATTGTTATTCCAAAATTAATGGAAGACATGAACCTATCTAGTTTAAAATTAAAAGATGGTTCTGAACTTACTGTTAAAAAAATTTATAGTGCCTCAGTTAAAGCTGATAAAAAAGCAGAGGCGATACACTGGCTTCGAGACAATGGCTTAGGTGATATAGTAAAAAATAATGTTATTGTATCATTTGGTCAAGGCGAAGATAACAAGGCGGTCGATTACGTCAACCTTGCGAGGTCTGGTGGGTTTGAACCTATCCAAGAGGAAAAAGTTCACCCACAGACACTCAAAGTAGTTATGAAGGAATGGAAAGACAAAGGTCATGAAGTTCCTGCAGAACTATTTAATACATTTGATGGAAATCAAACGTATTTAAAAAATAAAAAATAAATAATAACCCAATAAGGAGACATATATGGCAAATACAAATGCTATGACTAAGAAGAACAGTGCAGGTGCACTGGCTACAATCAACCTAAGAGGCGACTCTGGAAGAGGTAGCGAAGAAATAAAATCGGATGATATGTCAACACCGATTTTAAAAATCCTTCACCAACTATCACCTGAATGTAATAAGAGTAATGCAAAGTACGTAGAAGGTTCACAACCTGGTATGATCTATGCAAAAGGTCTTGGTACATTAATAGATGGAAACGAAGGTGTGGAAGTTATTGTTGCACACGTGCAAACAAGATTTCCAGAATGGCAGGAGATGGGAGATACAGCTGCTCCGCCTGTAGCAACACATTTATCAATACCTGATGATGCTGTTGAAGAAAGGAACGGTAAGTATAGATTATCAAATGGTAATTACTTAGAAAAAACTGCATATTTTTATGTAATAGTTTTAGGTGACGAACCTAGACCTGCAGTGATTACTATGAGATCATCTAACTTAACACCTGCGAGAGAATTAAATCAGTTGATCAAAAATCTTAGATTTAAGGATGACAAAGGTGTTTACAATCCAGCAGCATATGCAGCAGTTTATAATCTAAAAACTGTTGGTAAAGTTGCAGGAAGTAAAAGCTGGCATGTCTATAAACCATCTATGGCGAGAGCTTTAGATGTGTCTAAGAAAGAGGACGCTGACTTATACTTAATGGCACAAGAGTTTCAAAAATCTGTGTCTAAAGGTGCAGCAAAACCTGAGTATGAGAAAAACAATAAACCTCAAACAGAGGATATTGTTTAATAAAATTATAATTGGAAAATTATAATAGTGGTCACGAAGGCCGGTGATGCGAGAGTGGAGCCGGCCTTACAACATGAGTTTATAGAATGGAAGAATTTAAAAAAGCATTTACAGGTTTAGAACGTAATTTTGGTTTCTGTAATATTAACAATGGTTATACAGATCCAGATACAGGTAAGTTAAAATTTAGATCAGGTGACTATGGTTGGTCAGGTAAACCAGTTACAGATAAAGACTATCAACAACATTTAGATGGAATTAAATCAATAGGTATACAACCATGTAATGATGATGGTTTAGCAAGATTTGGTGCAATAGATATTGATCCAAAAGTATATAAAAATTTAGATGTAAAATATTATTTAGATATTATTCAAGAAAAAGAATTACCGTTAATTCCAATTAGATCAAAAAGTGGTGGACTACATTTATATGTATTTACAAAAGAATTTGTAAAAGCAAAAATTATAAAAGATTTTTTAGAAGAAGTATTATTTTTATTTAAATTACCAATTAATACAGAAATATTTCCTAAACAAACAAAACTAGGAGATGATACAGACGGTAATAAATTAAATGGTAACTTTATAAACTTACCTTACAATGGTGATGAAAGACGTGCATTAGATCCTTCTGGTAATGAAATGTCTTTTGAATTATTTTTAAATTGTATTGAATTAAATAAACAAACTTCAGAACAACTAAAAAATATATCTGACAATATAATTCAAAAAGAATTAACAGGTGGTGCAGAAGAATTTAAAGATGGTCCACCTTGTTTAGAAATTTTATCAAAAAATATTATGAAAGATGGTCGAGATAGATTTTTATATAACTACATGGTGTTTGCTAAAAAGAAATATTCAGATGATTGGCAAAATAGAGTATTACAAGCAGGTAGAAATTATTTTGAATTTAATGCGACATGGACAGATGATCACATTGAAAAGAAAATAAAAAATTGGGAAAAAGAAACTAAAGGTCACACTTGTACTGATGAATTACTTGCACCAGTTTGTGTTAAATCAGAATGTATTAAAAGAAAATTTGGAATTATATCGGATAAAAAAATAGATTGGCCATCAATGACTAATTTAATTAAAGTAGATTTTAAACCAGATCCTGAATATTATTTCACAGTAGAAAATAAAAAAGGTGAATCAGTTCCAGTACATGCAAAAGATGTAAATAAAATAAAAGATCAAAAAGAATTAAGAGGTTTAATCATGGCGCAAGCTGATGTGTTTCCTCCACCAATTAAAGCAATGGATTTTTATGCAATGATAAATGCATTATTAGATACCGTTGATACAGTGCAGCCGGCTCCAGGGACCAGACCAATGGAGATACTAAAGAAATTATTAAAGGAACATATCAACGGGCCTCAGGCTACAACGTATAATTCTTTTTTAAGTGGTAATGTATTGAAAGATGAGGAGTACGCATATTTTGTTTATGATGATTTTTATAATTTTTTAAAAGAAAATGAATGGAAAAAAGATTCATCAAGAACTTCTTACATGATTGAAAAAATGTTTGAACATGAAAAAGATCATTTACCAAAACCAGAGTTTGGTAAAAAGAAAAGATTCCCTGGAACTAATAAAAGAACAAATAAACCATATCCAGGTGTAAATGGTTGTGCAGCTATTCCATTATATTTATTTAAAGAAGAGGAAGAAGTTGAAGAAATAATAGAAGTAGAAAATGAGGATGATATTGTCTAATGATATATAAATATTTTGGTCCTCCAGGTACAGGTAAAACACATAAATTAATTAGTAGAGCTAAAGCTTATATTAGAATTGGCACACCTTTAGATAAGATTGCATACTTTGCTTTTACTAAAAAAGCAGCAAATGTAGCTAGAGATAGAATGCCAGTTGATAATGACAAACTATATTATTTTAGAACTATACATTCATTTGCTTTTGATCAATTAGATTTAAATACTAAAAGAGTAATGCAAGGAGAAGATTACGCTAAGATAGGTAAGAAAGTAAATTTAAGAGTTAAGTATTATGACAAATATAATAAGGAAGAAAAATTTTATTTAGATAATGATAGTCCATACTTCCAAATGATTGGAAGAGCTATCAATAGAGATGTAACTATAAGAGAAGAGTTTGATAGAAACGAACACAACACAAAAGAAATTAGATGGCCTTTACTTAAAAACATAAATGATAATCTAATAAATTATAAAAAAGTAAAAAAGAAATTAGATTTTAATGACATGATAAATCAATTAATAGAAAAAGATGATTTACCAAAATTTAAAGTTATTTTTATAGATGAAGCTCAAGATTTATCTCCATTACAGTGGAAACTATTTGATAAATTAAAAAAGTATGCAGATGATATTTATTTAGCAGGTGATGATGACCAAGCTATATTTGCCTGGGCAGGAGCTGACGTTAATAGATTTATAAATGAACCTGCAAAAGAAAAAGTATTAAAGTATTCAAAAAGAATATCTAGAGCAGTACAAGAGCAATCCATTATTCCATTAAATAATATAGTCGGACAAAGGAAACTAAAACAATATTATCCAAGAGATTATGAAGGTGTTTGTGAAAGAATAAATAATTTAGATCAAATAGATATAACTAAAGGTAAGTGGTTAATATTAACCAGAACTATTTCTAGATTGAGAAAAATGACAGACGAATTAAGAAAAAGAAATCTATATTATGAAAGTAATAAAGGTAAATCATTTAAGGTATTATTATACAATGCATCTGTTAATTACAATTCATGGTGTAGAGGTATTGAATTAGATGAAAAAGAAATAAAAGATATAAAACAATTTATTGGATCTGGACTTGAAACATGGAATAAAGACATTGATTGGTTTGATGCATTTAAAGAAGCAGATTTAGATGAGAAAGAATATATAAAAAATATGTTAGATAATGGAGAAAATTTAGATGAAAGAGCAAGAATACTTGTGTCTACTATTCATGCAGCTAAAGGTGGAGAAGAAGATAGTGTTATATTGTGTTTAGATTTAGGTCAAAAAATAAAGAAAGCAATAAAAAAGAGTCAAGATAAATACGATGAAGAAAATAGAGTTTGGTATGTAGGTGCTACACGTGCAAGAAATAATTTATATAAATTAAAAGCAAGACTAAAAAGAAATGAATACAAGCATTTATAAAAATTTATATACGAAAGTATGTAAACCGATCGGGATAGAGATAACTCATGCTGGCGACTGGCAGCGTCGGGTCCTAACGGGCGGAGTTGGTTCGATTTCTCGACTCCCTATATATTCATTAAGATCGTTAAACCAACAACTGCCAGAAACCAAAGGAGAAAAAATATGTTAAAAATAAAAGAAATAACAAAAGAAGATGGTGACTACCATATAGAATATATAAACTCAAATAAAGATTTATTGACGTACTCAGGCAGTGCAGAAGATATTCTTTTTGATTTATTAACAGAAATAGTAAAGGAGAAAAATGACAAATAAAGATATGTTTGAAAACGCGTTTCCACAAGATAAACAGATAGGCGGAAGTCACTACAAAGACTTTCACATTCAACCTTATGAATTTATTTCTAAGAATGACCTTTCTTTTTTTCAAGGAAATGTTATTAAATATGTGTGTCGTTACATGAATAAAAATGGCATACAAGATTTAGAAAAAATAATTCATTATTGTGAATTAGAAATTAAAAAGATGAAAGACATGAAGAGGAAAAAATAATGTTAATGCCAACTACAGAATGGGTAGCACCTATAGATTTTCCTGATTTAAGAAAAGCAGAAGAGATAGCAATTGACTTAGAAACAAGAGATCCAGATTTAAAGAAGCTGGGTTCAGGAGCCATATCAGGTAATGGTGAAGTTGTAGGTATAGCTATAGCTGTAGATGGATATAAAAATTATTTTCCAATAGCTCATGGTACAGGTCCAAACATGGATCGAGATAAAGTTTTAAGATGGTTTAAAGATATTTGTGAATCACCTGCTACAAAAATATTTCATAATGCAATGTATGATGTATGTTGGATTAGAAATTTAGGTATAAAAATCAATGGTTTAATCGTAGATACTATGATTGCAGCATCACTTATTGATGAAAATAGATTTTCATACACACTAAATTCATTATCATGGATATATTTAAATAAAGGTAAAAATGAATCTTTGTTAAATAAAGCAGCGAAAGAACGTGGATTAGATCCTAAAGCAGATATGTGGAAAATGCCTGCAAGTGAAGTAGGTGCATATGCAGAAGAAGATGCTGCATTAACCTTAGAACTTTGGAATTATTTTAAAAAAATAATAATAGAAGAAGATTTACAAAATGTATTTAATCTCGAAACTGATCTGTTTCCTTGCCTAGTTGATATGCGTCACCTAGGGGTGCGGGTAGATATCGAAAAAGCGAATCAATTAAAAACAGTAATGGCAGTAAAAGAACAAAACCTATTGCAACAAATAAAAATAGAAACAGGAGTAGATACTCAAATATGGGCTGCAAGATCAATTGAAAAAGTTTTTCAAAAATTGAAACTACCTTATGATGTAACTGAAAAAACTGGTTCACCATCATTTACTAAAAATTTTATTTCTAAACATAATCATCCTGTAGTTCGTATGATAGCAGAAGCTAGAAAAATAAACAAGGTCAGTACAACTTTTATTGATACTATTTTAAAACATTCACATAATGGTAGAATACATGCAGATATAAATCAAATACGATCTGATGATGGAGGAACAGTTACAGGTAGATTTAGTTATTCAAATCCAAACTTACAGCAAATTCCAGCACGTGATCCGGATACAGGGCCATTAATAAGAAGTTTATTTATACCTGAAGAAGGTTGTACATGGGGTACATTTGATTACTCGCAACAGGAACCAAGACTTGTTGCACACTACGCTTTAAGATTTGGTTATGATACAGCACAGATAATTGCAGATTCATATGAGAATGATCCATCAACAGACTTTCACCAAATTGTTGCAGACATGGCAAACATTGAAAGAAAAGAAGCAAAGACAATTAACTTGGGTTTATTCTATGGTATGGGTAAAGCTAAATTACAAAATGAATTAGGTGTATCAAAAGAAAAAGCTGATGAATTATTTAATCAGTATCATGGTCAAGTACCTTTTGTAAAAGAATTAATGACTGGAGTAATGGAAGCTGCACAAAATAAAGGTAGAATAAAAACATTATTAGGTAGACGTTGTAGATTTCCTAAGTACGAACCAATACTTAGAGGAAGTGATTGGGGAACATTTGTTCCTGCACAAGATCATGACACAATATTAGAATTACAAAAAATGGGACCACATGAATTAGATGATGATGGTAATGTTATCATGGATAAAGATGGTAAACCAAAGAAAAATTATTGGCATAAAAATCCAATACGTAGAGCATTTACATACAAAGCATTAAATAAACTTATTCAAGGTAGTGCTGCAGATATGACTAAAAAAGCTATGGTTGATTTGTATAAAGAAGGTTTAATAGGTCATATACAAATACATGATGAATTAGATTTTTCTATTGAATCAGAATCACAAGCTGATAAAATAAAACAAATAATGGAACAAGCAGTAGATCTAAAAGTTCCTAATAAAGTTGATTACGAATCTGGTCCTAACTGGGGCGAAATTAAATAATATGAGGAATTATGGCTTATCTAAATGCAAATATACCACCGATCTATTGCAAAATAAGGAGGGAATATCTTTATGACATGGATGAAAAATATAAGAAGGATAGTCGTGAATGCGTTATCTTTGGTGTTAGCTCTATTTCAGGAAGGGCTCTCTTATTTAATATCATGCTACCCAATGGTGCGTGCTATTGGCGTTTGCCTATCTCAGCGTTTTTCCAAAAACATTATGATCGAGCCGATGTGCCGGATATGCAGGCGCACGAGTTACAACTGTGGAACTGTTTTAGTTATTGGCCTAGTGTGCATTGCTTTGATTGGTTGGCTGGTATAGACGGTAAATATTTAGGTAAAGATAAAAAATTCTACAAAGGTCAATATTTATTTACTATTGACTGGGCACATCCAGAGACTAATATATTAAACACGGAACACTCAGAGATTCCGCAAGAACATAAATGTGCACATATCATGGCACTTGAAAACGGCAACTATGCTGCGCAGCCAAACAACAGAATCATTTGGCATGTAAATAGTTACACAACAGAAAACGAATGGCCTGATTACAAAGTGCAAACTACGTATTGGGATGTTGAAGATTCTGACTGGGTAACAGAAGATTCTGATAAAATGTTTTATGAGATAGAGGATACCAATGAAAAGAAAATGTAAAATTTGTGATCATGCATGTCATTGTTATGGTAAAGGTTATCATTTAAATTCAAATAAATGTGATATTTGTATATGTGATCATTGCAGTTGCACACCTTTGGTGTTAAAAGAAGAGCCGAAAAAAAAATCTTGGTGGCAAAGATATATAGATTGGTTATGGAGTTAATTATGAAAAAATGTAAACAATGTGAAAAAGAGTTTGAACCAAAAGATGAATTTGATTTATTCTGTGGTCAACAATGTAAAGAAGAAGCTTTAGCAGAATTAGATTCAGATTCTGATGAGTGTTTATCATGTCAATAAAAATCGACGAGAACACAAGTATCGGTCTTCCGTTACGTAATTTAATAGGGTTGGTCGCAGCCGTGATTGTAGGCGCGTGGTTTGCATTTGGTGTGATTGAAAGACTCAATGCATTAGAGACAGCTAACAAATTATTTGAACAAGACTTGTTAGAAGCATCAGCTCAGAAACCTATAGACCAAGAACAGTTTATGTTATTAGAACATATTGCAGAAGGTCTTGAGAAATTAACTATAAGAGTTGATGGTATGATGAATAACAGAGTTAATATTGAAAGATTACAAATGGATGTTGAAAGACTCCGAATAGATACAGAAAAATTGAAAGATAGCGTTAGAGCTAATATTGGTAAATTAAATGGGAATCATTAATGATAAAATTAGTATTTGCATTATGTTTGTTTATAAATGGTGAACTTGTAGAACATAGAATACAAGATAGTTTATCTACTTGTTTGAAGATGAAAAGAGAAGCAACACGTAATATGGACATGGATAATAAACAATTTATGTGTGGTGAGGTAGAAGCAGAGCTTGAAAAAAATATTGACGGTAGTATAAGTATAAAGAAAATTATCAAATCAAAATGAACCTTTCTCGAAACTTCACGCTTCAAGAACTCATTAAATCGGATACTGCTATCCGTTTAAATATTGATAACAATCCTAATGGCGATCAGATTGATAAGTTAAAACAACTGTGTGAAAATGTACTGCAGCCGGTACGAGATCAATTTGGAAGAGTGAAGGTGACATCAGGCTTCAGGTCTCCGGAATTGTGCAGAGCAATTGGAAGTAGTGAGAACTCACAGCATGCCAAAGCTGAGGCCGCAGACTTCGAATGTATTGGAACTGATAATGCAGAACTCGCAGATTGGATACATAAATACCTAGAGACAGATCAATTAATATTAGAATTCTATACGCCAGGAGAGCCTAATAGTGGCTGGATCCATGCAAGTTGGGTACCTTACCAACCTAGAAGACAATTTATGCATGCTTATAGAGAAGGTAAAAAAGTAAAATATAAACCCATAATAGGAAAGGCAGTGGATTTAGTATGAGTAAATTAGATAAAATTTTTAATAAAATAGATACCGTACATGGTTTTTGTGAAGAGTGTGAAGAAGATGCAATTTTAGTTGCAATCGTTTCAGATTTTTATAGATGCACAAACTGTGGTCATGATACTAAACAACATATTAATGGACGAATACGATATATGTCCTTGTCAGAATCTGATAAAAAATATATAAAAAATTATGGCGAGAAAATTTAAAGACTTTGTAGAGAGACCAAAACCTAGAAAACGTCCAGGTGTACATAAAAAATCTAGAAATAAACAAGAAAAAAGACAACAAAAAAATCGTTGACATTTATCCTTTAATCTCCTATAATACGGTTAGAAAGGATACTTATGATTTATAATGTAAAACAAAAGATAATAAATAACTTATATGAGTCTGAGTTATTTGAACCATCAATAGCTAGAACTGCACATAAAGCAGCAACATTAATTGAAAAATTAGTTGAATCTAAAGAACCAAAAAAGGAACTAAAAAAATGGTTGCAAGAACAGACTTCCTTATAAGAAAAATAACAATTGAGGCTGATGAGTTAGCGAAACAATATAACAAGACTAAGGATCCAGGCCTCAGGGATCAGTGGTTTAAGAAGGTGTCCCAGGTGCCTCGGGAAGACCTTCATCTTCAACGGGAAGGCAAGAAAACTTAGGATATAATTTCCATTCATTAATGGCTTTTTCATTAAAATACTCACCGTTGAATAGTAATTCAAAAGAGTCACCTAATCCAGAACGTACACACGTATAGTGTGTATCATGTATTTGTTGAATGTTATATTCTTCTAGTATGGGTTGGACACACTCTCCGGTTACTACTGAACATAAATAAATTGTTAATAAAAATTTCATTGACTTATCCCTTGAAATAATTTATAATTATCCTATATTAGTTACTATAAAAATTAATTATTAGAAAGGTTATACTAATGACAGACGTAAGTAAATATAAATCTGTTGCTCTTTCACACACTAGTTGTGATAAGCTCGACAAGATAAGAAAGATCATTGTACCTGAGGTTTCGGTTTCCAGGGCCAAAGCTTTAGATATATTAATTAACGAGAAAGCAAGGAAATTAAATGGCAAACTCTCTAAGCAATAATATTTTTCATAAAACAATTCAGTTACATGAAGAAAAAGATCCATATAGAAATTTATGGAGAAATGTTTTAATTGTAGCTATAGAAGATTTATTAAGAAAAAAAGAAAGTCAGATTAGGTTTGATAATAAAAAATATTCTTTGGAAGAAATGTGGTTTCACCACGAAGACTTTGATTTAATTTGTGAATATGCACAATTAGCACCAAAGATAGTAAGAAAAAGAGTATATGAAGCAATCGAAAAGATAGAAAGGAAATATGAAAACAAAAGAGATATGTCCGAGATGTCAGGGAAATGGTTTTATAAAAGTGAAGAAATCAATAGAGGACCAAATCGATATAGTACAACAATGTACAATGTGTAAATCAGAAGGAGAACTTATGATAGATGAACAAAGAATAAAAACTATATTTGATAAAGAAAGAGAAGCTTATCGAAATAGAGATAAACTTACTATCGAACATGTTAGAAGTTTAGAAAAACAAATTGAAAACTTATTGAGAGATAAAGCATCTCTTCAAGATCAATTGAATAAATACATAAATAAAGAAATGGAGCAAAGATAATGATAAGAGGAGACAGTACAGACTATGACTTACTTGACAAATGGACTAAAGGATTTGATTGCCAAGGTTATAAAACATGTGAAATTGGCGTTAGAGAGGGACTCGGCTCAAAGATCATTATGGATAATGTGGTTAATAATTATATTCATGTCGGTGTCGATCCTTACGGTAACTTAAAATATCAACACTATGATGATACCGGTGAATACACTTGTGATTATACCGATGAGATGCGAGACACAATGTTAAAAGATTTTTTGCCTTATCGTAATCAAGGTAAATTTACTCTATGCAACATGACCGATACAAAATTTATGAACGATACAGAACACAAAGATTCTAAATTTGCATTTGTACATTTTGATGGGCCTCACATGACTAAAGATGTTATTACTGAAGCGGTATGGTTTGCTAATAGAGCAGCACCTCATACAAGATTTGTTTTTGATGATCATAGTAAATATGCAATGAGTATTATAGCTAATTTATTGTTGTACTATGGCTTTAAAACAATTGAGATGGGCGAAAACAAATGCTTATTGGAGAAAAAATAATGAAAGTAGTAAAAGCTAAATCTGGTAAAGAATATTTTTATTATACTAAAAAATATTCAGATTATGATTTTAGAAAAATAAAATATGATTTTGTAAACATACCTAAAGAAGCCTCAGATAAATTAAAAACTTTATCTAAAGATTTTAAGTATGGTAAAGAATTAAAACGAGGTAAAACTATTGAAGCAATGGCATGGCAATACAATATTATAAAAAATACTAATCATGCGATTGTTTATCGAGATGGAAAGTTTGAAATTATAGAAAATGAAAAAAGCTGCTAGAGAAGTTAAATACAATGTTGAGTACAATCCAGAACTTGTACTAGAGCAAAATGTATTACCTACTTTTAAAAGATATAGTGGTGATAAAATACATACAATTATTGGTGCAGAAAATATGTATCAACAATGTAATAATTGTCATGAATTAAAAAATGAAAAAGAATATAATTTATCGGGCGCTATTGATCAGTATGGTAGAAGAAAATTAAGAAATGATTGTAGAACATGTCAAAATGCAAATGATAAAGTTTTAAGAACTTTAAAAAAAGAACATGGACCTCAGGCCAGTAATTGTCAAATTTGTGGAAAAGAATGTAATACAAAATTAGATCATTGTCATGTAACTTTAAAGTTTAGAGGATGGTTATGTCAACAATGTAATACGGCAATTGGTTTTTTAGGAGATAGTGTAGAAATGTTAGAAAGAGCAATTAAATATTTGAAAGGAGAACTTAATGAATAGAGATTATAAGAAAGCTTTAAAACAATTAGAACATATTAAAAAATTAAAAACAGATTGTTTGGTAAGAGCACGAAGAGGTGAGTTTTGGATCAAAGAATATACTCCAGAATTAAATAATGTCACAAAAAATTTTGAAGATACAAAAAAACTTTTAAAAGGAATATTTGAAATAAAACATTTACCTTGGTGGCTTCATGCTATTGCACATACTCAAATGATGATTAGTAATCCAATTAAATACTTTATAAGAATTCGTTATTATAAAAAAGGAATGATAGATTCTTATTGGGCTTTTAAACGTATTAAAAAAGAATGGGAAGATGATTTTAATATGACTGAAGAAGCGATTGATAGAGATTACAATGTTTATTATAAATGTAATAAAACTGTTAAAAAAACAGAATTTTTATTAAAACAATGGGAGAAAAAAATAAAACTAAGAAAGAGATATAAATAATGTCTATATACCATCATGAAAAAATTAAATATAAGATATTAAAAAGCACACCTAAGGCACATTTAATTCACGTTAGTGAAATAAATGGTTCTTCAATAAATAAATTTAACGATGTTAAAAAATATTTAGATCCTTTAGAAATATGGTGTCCTAAAACTTGGTTTAAAAAAGATTTTAATGAGAATAGTTATATTTGGATTTGGAGTAAAGGTTTTCGTAATAATTTAAATAAACTAATAGAAAAAAGAAAGAAGAACATTAATGATTAAATGGAATAAACAATTCGAGTATCCGGCATCAATAAGAGAACTAATTAACAACCAAAGACACTATGCAATTCAAGATAAAAAACTACCCAGTGTAACGACTATACTACAGGCAACACAAACGGACGAAAAAAGAGCTTCACTCGAGAAATGGAAACAACGAGTCGGATCTGAGAACGCTGAGAAGATAAAAAACACTGCAGCCAATAGAGGTTCTATTATGCACCATATCTTAGAATCATACTTATTAGAGCAAAGACACGCCGATTTAAGCGATATTGGACAACAGGCAGGGGTAATGGCCCAAACTATCTACGATGAAGGTCTACGTGGCTGTATGGACGAAATATGGGGTACTGAGATCACTTTGTACTATCCCGATTTATACGCCGGAGCATGTGATTTAGCAGGTGTTTATGAAGGAAAACAAGCTATATTGGACTTTAAACAATCTAATACTAGAAAAAAGAAAGAGTGGATCACGGATTACTTTCTACAACTTGCAGCATATGCAACAGCTCACAACCAAGTTTATGGTACAAACATCAACTCTGGTGTGGTCTTAATGTGTACTAAGGACAATGTATTTCAAAAATTTGTTGTATCTGGTACCGAGTTTCAACAATATATGTGGGATTGGCTTAGACGTGTGGACCAATACTACACTGAATTAGGCAAAAATACGGCTAAATAAAGGCATATCAGTTCAGGTTTCAGGGGTCCTGGGGGGGGTCCAACTGGGTTCAGGCATCCGGCATCTGGGTTCAGGAATCAGGCTTCTGGGATTGTTCCATAGTTTATAATTTTACTGTTTTACTTTTTTATTTTTTGAAAAAAAAATATTGCTGGAACATTGGAACAAATAGGTCAACAATATATTAAATCATTGAAATTACAGGATAAAATTGAGGTAAAATGTTCTAAAACGCTTAAATACGCTAGAACAATTGGTATTAAACACTTTTTTACATATGACTTTTAAAAAACATAGGAAAATTAATGCTTATTTCTGTTCTAGAATGTTCCAAGGTAGATGCCCTACTGCGTGTTTAGCGTTTTAATTTTTTTTAAAAAATGTAAAACAGTAAAAAAATATACTATGAAAAAACCGATTGTCTGTCAGATTAAGAAAAAGAAATATTATTTATATAAGATAACCTGGATAGATATTACAGGTGAAGAAGACCATGCACACCCAGATCAGTTTGAGTCCATGGATATGGCTGAGTTAGTTACATATGGATTTATATTTTCTAAAGATAAAAAAACTGTAAAAACATTTTCAACTTATGATGTTGATGATGAATATTTTAGTGGTCGAAATATATTTCCAAGAGGATGTATTAAAAAAATAGAAAAAATATTAGTCTGATGACTCTTCAATTGATTCAACTTGCTTTGGTTCTGATTTTACTTTGTCTATCAGTTCTTCCACTTCAACACCTTCAAGTATTGGTGAGTAGTCGTCAATTATTTGCTTCATTCTTGATTCTAATTCTTCTGTTGATAAGTCTTCTAATTTTCCAGTACGAATTATCTTCTGTTCAATATATAACCCAGCCGCTTTACCTCTCGCAACTTCTGCATTAACTGCAGCTGACCAGGCTTTTTTATCTCTAGCCTCATCTCTAAGTTTACCTAATTCAGATACGTGATTGGCAAAAGTAACTTCATATTTTTTCTGCCATTCTTCTCTAAGCTCACCAATATATTGTACGACTAATGGATATTTTTTTGGATTTTGTAATACACTAGCTGCTTGTCTAGCTGAGTCTTTTGCGTAACCTGCTTCAATAGCACATTCTGTTGCACTTTTTCTACCTTGATCGGCAACTAATAAATTAGCAAATTTTATTTGCTGTTGTGTTAATTTTTTTGGTAATCCCATTATAATTTTTCTTTTAATGAATCTAGATAATCTTGTTCATCTTTATCTAATTCTTTGGATGTATCTTCTTTACCAAATATTTCCTGCCAACGTTTTGAATATACATCATTAGTTGGTCTTGATACTCCATCATATTTTCTACCTTTTTCTTTTGTCATTTTGTCGCAATCTCCTTGTATTGACATTTAGCATAACAATTGTATATTTGCAATAGATGTTAGGGCAGAAAACAATATAACCAAATGTATTCTGGTTCGACCCTAACTTCTTGTTGATTGATTTGACAGTGGGGCGTTGGCTTACGATGCCGTGGGAGATAACCATTCGGCTGATACTGAGCGCTCCATTGTTTAATGAAAGTATTTATGCAAGGTAAAGTTTTAAGACAGGTTTTAGATAAAATGATGCAGCATGGCACTGCTCAAAATGCTCGTGTTCAAGTTTGTTTACCTGATGGTAAATATTATGACATTACCTCTTTACAATTATTAGAAAATAAATTAATAGGCGTTAGAGAGTCACACCGATTGGTTTTTACAGTTCAAACTGAGACATGGAATATGGGTAAGGTTTTGAAGAAAATTGGATAGCCTGTTAGTGCGAATTCCATATGAAACCTGAAACCAAATTTTATGCAAAAGTTAAAAAACATTTTAAAGAATTTAGCCTTATTCGACTGGAGAATCTTAGCGTTCCCGGCACTCCTGATCTATTGGTCTATAATAATAATCGGCACTTTTTCACTATAGAGCTGAAAGTTACAAAAACTAACAAGATTAAATTTTCACCACACCAAATTGGTTTCCATATACGCCACCCACTCAATACATTTATCCTGGTTCTGGATGCCTGTCTCAACGTTCCAAAACTTTATGAAGGAAAAGAAATAAGAGAACTTGTAGCCGGAGGCCTGAAGCATGAACCAATGCATCAGGGATTTAAAGACATTACAAAATATTTAGAACGCTTGTAACCTAATGCTTGGCGCTTGATGCTTGGCGCTTGAATTTTACTGCGACAAATTGACGCGCGACATTATGTCGCACGTCTTTGATAATCAGAACTTTTGTACCTTGGTGCCTGATGCTTTACGCTTGAGGCTTCGGGCTTCAGGTATCCATTCTCCATGCACCAGGCTTCATGGATCTTAATCGCTTGAGGACTCAGTCTCGGGTCGCTTGTCGCTTGATGCTTGAGCTTCTTCGATATCGTTGTAAGGTACAGTTTCATCGATTGCTTGTTGCTTGTCGCTTGTGGCTTGTTGCTCATCGTTACCTTTCTGTGGTTTATTGTCCCTGCGACAATTTGTCGCAAGGTTTTGATAAAATTTCGGGTGTCTCCATACAAATGTCAATTAAGTTTCCTCCTATCTTTGTTTGATTGTTTTAACCATTCAAAAAATTCTGTACAATCTTTTATATACCATGCCGGGAGCGTGTCGTGGTCCTCCAGGAACCACGGCAACAAGTCACCTCTTTTTATTTTTCTTTTTTTCATTAGTGTTTACCGTAAGTTATGTTTTTAATTTCAGGATCCCAACAAGCCCGGCAATCTTTGCACTCGTTGTCTTGATCAGGAGCTGGACAAGTACGTGACGTTGTACTCACCGTTGATGTATTAGGCCATGAAGCCGGGGCCTCCTGGTCAACCATCGTTGCTGAAAATCTAACAACTAGATTGTCCGGCTTTAGATGCATATATTTTTTGGTCCATGCTTCACGCGTTGGCATCCAGTGTTTTTTTGTAGGTGTCAACTTGCACACTTCAAAAATTTTAAACAAGTGAGCTTCGTCTTGAACGTCTCCGGAATCATGCCATCTAAAAACATCAGGCTTTTTAGAATTAATAAGAGTCGCCATCGCTGCGACCCAATACGGATTTTTAATTGCCGCTAGTCGTCTGTATTGCGCCGCTTGCACAACCGCAAAGACATAACAGCCTTTTAAAGCATAGCAGCCGTAACAAACTGAATCTTTTACATTAACTAATTTTTTACCCGTGTTGCATTCTTTGGCAGGTAAACCAATCGACCAACCCGGCATTTTTGAGGGCTTTGATAGTCCACCTACCAGGGTCCAAGCTTCTTGTGTATTCATAACTTTCTCCTATTGTTGTTTTTTATTTTGATAAACTATTTTAATTTTAAAATCACTTGTCAACATTGTCGCATTGCAAATTGTCTCTGCGACAAAATGTCGCAGCTTGTGGCTTGACGCTTGGGGCCTGCGGCCCCAAGTCTTTCAGTATTTTAGATTTTTTTAAAACCAGGATTTCT
>Ga0222719_10001869_pt1 | contig 19854 bp, 44 predicted proteins | sample C33_34DmetaG_FD_165039 | JGI IMG/M metagenome (GOLD analysis project Ga0222719, IMG submission 165039) | Estuarine water microbial communities from San Francisco Bay, California, United States - C33_34D | ecosystem: Environmental > Aquatic > Marine > Unclassified | place: USA: California... | reverse complement strand
GACAGGTGGTATTCTTTTCATTTTAATTCATATTGCTCTTAAAATGGGTTGATATGGATAGATTAACTACAGTTATTGTATGTTTTTTATTTATATGTTTAATTTGGGTTCATAATGCGTTTTCTGCTGACACTACTATCAAATATTCTGGGATGCCTGTCCCAAGTGCTATGTCTCCTAGCATTAGTGCTTTTTCTAATGATATGTGTAAGTCTGGCGTTTCAGGTGGAGCTAATACAGGCGTTATATCTATCAGTGGCGGAGCTACTATAACAGACGAAAATTGTGAGCGAATCAAACTTGCCAAAGTCATGAATGATTTAGGATTGAAAGTCGCTGCTGTTGGCATTCTGTGCCAAGATGAGCGTGTATTCGAGGCAATGTTACAAGCTGGCTCTGCCTGTCCTATAAAAGGTGCTATCGGTGATGCTGCTGAACGAGCATGGTATGAACTTAAACCAGAAGTATTTGTGAGGTTATATGGCAAAGATTACGAGCCTCCTACTGTTACTTATCCAATGGAGTAATGTATATGCGTGGAGTTGTTACTACAATCAAACAGAAGATGGTTGGTATCTTGAAGGCAGCATGGTATGCGATGGTATCGAAGTTAGCGTGGCTATTGAGAACCATTATTGTGAATGGCACAGACCTGATGACCCTTATTGTACGCAGTTCCAAGAACCTATATGCGTGGACAGTATCGAGTATCAAACGCTATCTTGTCCCCCAAATTATAGTGGAGGAATACAACAAAGTAGAACCTATGTTTGTAAACAGGCAAGCTGGACAGATTGGACGACTACTTCTGATAACTGTACCCCTAACCCTCCTACTTGTATTGCTTCATTTGATTCTAGGGTGTTACAATGTAATAGTGGTTATGAAGGACAAATTACTGAAACGAGGATAAGTTCATGCCCAAATCCATATGGCACAGAAGTATGGAGCGATTGGTCAGAATCGCAGAACACATGCACTCAAAGCACTACAGACCCTGTAAGTCCAATATCAGTGACGAGTCCTACAAACCCTGTGTCGCCCACAGCAATAGAGTCTGCAATTGCACCACAGGTAGATGTACAGTCGCCTAACCCTGCCGAACCAACTATAGAATCAGTCGTCCAAGAAGAACTCAACGAACCTGCTGATGAAGTCGAGACCAGCACTAGCAATCAAACTGATAGCACCAAAGAAGTAAAACAAGACAAACAAGATGGGGACAAAGAACAGTCTAAAGACAATGTAGACAATGTCGTTGATGATCGCAAAGAGATTGTTCATGGCTTTGGTCTTGTCCTTTCATTAGAAATCTTAAATAAACCAATGGAGTTTTATCAGCCTCCTTTAGCTGATATGTTTAGTATAACACAGGAGTTTCCAATAGATGCAACTACCAGAAAGTTTCAACTTGACCTTCTCAAAAGGAACGATATCGAAGATTATTATTATTCTCTTTCCGATAATACTTGGGAGCGGATACGCAGGGGTGACATTTTACAATAAGATGTTAAAGACTATAGAAGCAACTGGTAAGTTCAGAGTTATTGAGGACAATATTAATGAACTACAGTTAACTGTTACAGCAATAAAAGAAAGACAGTTGGAAGGCTTAAATACAAATGTTAGGTTACAAGAAAAAGTTGCTGATGCGTATGTGCTTGCAAAAGAAAGCAATGCAGTTGCTCTATCAACACAAAGAGAACTCAAAGCCACTACAGAAGCAACAAAATCAGAAGTAGAAACAATGATTAGATCAGTAGAAGATAAGCTCGATGTCATTAAACGAGCTACTACTAACCCACTAGATAGGAGATAACATGGTTTGGACAGCACTCATTGGACCAGTCGCAGGTCTATTAGATAAATTTATTGAAGACAAAGACCAAAAGAATAAGTTAGCACATGAGATTGCTACGATGTCAGAGAAGCATGCACAAGAGTTAGCTAAAGGTCAGTTAGAGGTTAATAAAGCAGAAGCTAGTCATCGTTCAGCATGGGTAGCAGGCTGGAGACCTTTTATTGGCTGGGTTTGTGGAGTTGCATTAGCTTGGCATTTTGTTCTTTCTCCTGTTATAATATTCCTAGCAGCGTGGTTTAATGTAACGCTTCCTGCTCTCCCTACATTTGATATGGGTTCTTTAATGACTGTATTAATGGGTATGTTAGGATTAGGTGGTCTACGCACATTTGAGAAATCAAAAGGGTTGACTAAATGAGATTGTCACCACACTTTAGTTTAGAAGAACTAACACACTCCGATACAGCCACTAGGCTTGGTATCGATAATACTCCAACTGTCGAAGTCATCGACAACTTAACTTATTTAGCAGGCGAATTAGAATATGTACGAGATATATTGGGTCATCCTATGCTTATTAGTAGTGGTTTCCGTAGTTATGCTCTCAATGACCATTTGGGGAGCAAGCGAACTAGTAGCCACACGAAAGGTTTGGCGGTTGATTTTATCTGTCCTAGTTTTGGCAATCCCCACAGTGTCGTCTCTGCTATCGTTATGGCTAACATAAACTATGACCAAGTTATTTTAGAATATGATAGATGGGTTCATTTATCGTTTAAACAACTTGATCCACGCAAGCAGGCGTTAATCATTGACAAGACAGGCACTAGACCTTTTGAAGATACTGCTACTTGATATAGAAACATCTCCTAATACGGCTCATGTCTGGGGTTTATACAATCAGAATGTGAGTTTAAACCAGCTAATGGAATCTAGTTATGTGATGTGTTGGGCAGCTAAATGGTTAGGAGAAAAACCAGTTTACTTTAGTAGCATGATGGAAACATCTCACAAAAAGATGATAAAAGAAATCTATAAGTTATTAGATGAAGCTGATGCTGTTATCCACTACAATGGTACAAAGTTTGATATACCAACGCTCAACAAAGAGTTCCTATTACTAGGACTTACTCCTCCATCACCTTACAAAGAGATTGACCTATTAAGAACTAGCCGTAGTAAGTTTAAATTTCCTAGTAATAAACTGGACTATGTCGCACAAGCATTAGGTCTTGGTGAAAAAGTTAAACATATTGGTCATGAACTGTGGATACGGTGCATGAACAAAGATAAACAAGCTTGGGATATGATGAAGAAATATAATATCCAAGATGTTGTATTGTTGGAAAAGGTCTATGAAAAGATGTTGTCTTGGATTAGAAACCATCCAAACCACAATGGGTTCACAGAGGGTGTTGTATGTCCTAACTGTGGTAGTAGCAGTTTACAGAAAAGAGGTTTTTCTTGCAATACAAATACCGTTTATCAGAGGCTTCGTTGCAACTCTTGCGGAAAATGGTCGAGGAGCAACAAGCAAGTGAAGGACATGAAAAAGTTACAATCCGCCATCAGCATTTAGGGAGAACTATGGATATTGATGAAATAGCAGAAGTGATGACAGGTAAGATCATAGAAGAAGTTGCCATTACATATGGTGAAGACACTATGACTATCTTCTTGTCTGACGGTTCTAGTATAGAAATCGTTATTGATTCTATCTATGCAGACATTCCAGAGCTAGATGACTAAAAGAAGTATTACTTTACCTGACGGAACAGAGACTGATAACTATAGTAAAGATTATCAAAGATATTGTGAAGCACTAAACCTATCTAAAAAACCTTTGTTTAAACGACAAGAATGGTTAAACAAATTACAAGATGAAGAGAGAGTAGAAAAATTAAAGTATTGGCTAACTTTGATTTGGGAATCTAATACCTAACACCTTCAGGTAAAAAGAATTCATTAAGATCAGAATTTTTTATTTCGTAGTGTGGAAATTTAGTTGTAAACTTTGTATTATTATCTCTGTTTCTAACAACACCTTCTTCATAATAAGTAGCCTTTTTAAGAAAATCATCTTTATCTATCCACCCACATATAGTTAATATTCTTTTTGTTTTATGCAGACTGCAAAAGATATAACGATCTACATTATAATTTACCTGCATTGCTACTAAATTATTTACAAAATGTTTTTGTGGTAAACTATCTCTTCCCATTGTTTTGACATCATATGTTTTTCCATCATATGTAAGATCAACACCTCCATCAAAACCACCTTCAAAATTAATATCTACACCAAGATAATCAGATACAACTTTTTGTCCTGCAATTCCAATTCTTTGCTGTTTAAATGTACCATCTGCTTTACCTCTATTGCCAAGATTATATTTTCTAGCGATGTTTAAACTGTACTTTGCTACTTCATCAGAAACTGATAAATGGATCAAGCTCCAACCCTTCTACCAACAATAGTCAGCAAATTATCTATTGCTAACTCTAGTTTCATTTCATAATACATAGGTTTTTTTGTCTTTAGATAACGAGCATAGATAGCTTCTTGCTGATCCTTTGGTAGACTATGTATCACAGCATCTACTGTTCTTATATTATCATCTTCTACCTCATCATACATATCATCAAAGCTACCAGATGCACCTCCAGATGACATACCTATAGACTTACTTGGGTATCCTAGCTTATGGTTATCAGACTTCATGTACAACCTCCATTTATCTAACAGCTCTAATAATCTATTCATTTCCATTGCTTACCCCAATACACGCTATAGTTTACGATAAATCTTCTATCTTCACTTGCCATCTGTTCTTCTCCTTGTAAAAGCCCCAAAGTTCTATTCGTATTCCAGCCTCTCTAACTTTCCCAATATTTTCATGCTCTGTCATCTTCTTTCTTCTTGCGGACATGTTGTTTTTAGATGTCACCTGTATGGCTAATACTTCATCTCGCTTAATAGCAAGAAAGTCTATAAATCCCCACAAGTCATTCTTCTTACGACTAAATGTATTATACTTCTCTACATTTTCAACTAAATATCCTTGTTCAGTCAGTCTTTTTCTTGTCGGTATGTTTAGATTTGTCGGCATCTTTCTTTCCAAATATTTTATCCCAATTCTCTTCAAACTGCTTACGATTAGGAATTGGTCTAGCACTGCTACCTTTGCCCATAATCCATCTCCTTCTTAATAAAACCATTAGGCATATAAATATAGTCTTCATGCAGACAGCTTGTATACTCTGCATCTTTATAAAATTCTTGGACATATTGATTGGCTACGGCACAGGAAACAAAGTGCCCAATGTATTGAGGACTGTCCATCGTCATATAAACTATTAAACAGTATTCAAACATAATTAGAGAGAAGTATCCTAGCACTTTGGAGGAGAGTAAAACGCACCATAGAGGGGGTGCGATTTGATGTGGCTAACATACTTCTCATCACTATTGTATTCTATATATGAGTAACAATCAAATACAAACTGTTACGCCACTGTCGTCTGTTGTGCATACGATGATATTGTCATCAGGTGTGATAACTACTTTATCATCTGCAAGTGTGTTTAAACAACATAACAAACCTATAACTAATATACTAACTGTTTTCATTTCCACTCTCCTTAAAAGTTATTTTATTATCAGGATACATTTTATAAAACTTACCTTTTATATCATGAACCATTTCAACTCTAATGCCACCATCATCTTCTTTAAAGAATTGAATAGTAAACCAGTCGCCCTCAATCGCTATTCTTCTTGTTGTCATTTTTACATATCCCATGTGCTGACAAGTCTCGACCACACCACCATTTATTCTTGTCATATGTGTTTGCAGGCTGTTTACACTTGTGGCACACCTGCCCTCCTAATTTAATCTTCGTCATGTAATGGGTCGTCAATCCATTCATCAGGTGTTACTGGAGATGATTTCTTTTTATCCAACTCATCTGCTAAATCAAGTGCATACCATGCAATCTTGCGTAACTCTTGTGACCAGTCGTCTTTATTACCTAATCGTTCAGAATACTTCATCAAGTTACCTTTGACATAGTGTCTATAATTATCTCCTAATTTAGCCTTGATAACATCTATAGTTTCTATCCCACCCACTTTATAGTGGTCAGGATTTATCATATCTTTCATTTCGTTTCCTCAATGATTAACATACCTTTTTCAAACTCGCAAACTACACCTGTCGCCCTTGTATAGATTGCTTCCCCTTCCTGCAACTGCATTAATAGTTTACCTTTATAACATATCATGCTGTCAGGTTCTATATTTATTGATACATAATACTGTAATACTATACCAATAATTAATAATATCATAATCATTGGTATTAAATATCTCATTATTTTACTTACCATAAACTAATCCTCCGTTGAATAAGTTTGTTTAAACAACCTGTATAATTATACTTGTAGCAAAATCTATATAGAAAGGATACAATTATGTGGACAAAACCAGCAGCAGCTGAAATGCGTTTCGGCTTTGAAGTAACAATGTATGTTTGCAATAAGTAATTCATACTAAATTCATGGGGGATTTACATCCCCCTGAATAATACCTTCATTTTATTATTAGAACGCCTCACCCAATCAGAATCAAATCTAACCCTCACAATACCTTTTCTACCTCTAACACCACCAATAGCAACTGCATTTTTAGGCAAATACTTTAGATTCTCTTGTGGTACATGGCGATAAATAAATTTAGAACGGAATGTCATCTTTCATGTTACTCACTGATGTATTCTGTCCACTTGGTGTTCCTGAAAACATAGAAGCCAATACAGTATTAGGGTTTTTATCACTTACTGCAAACCCTGCTAAATTAACACTTCTTTCTAGCAACATGTATGGTCCATTATCACCTTCTAAAATAACACCAATGTTTTTGTAAGAGTTTTTTTCATTACCCTCTTTGTCTGTGTATTTGCCGTTAGCAACAGCAATATCATACAATTTTTTAGCCATTATTGATTCTCCTTAATAAATTTAATGGTGTCCTCAACTTCCATTAAGAACTTTATTACTTCTTCTTCAAGTAATTTAATTTGCCGATCATCCCATTCTAATCTAATCACCACCATCTTTAGTTCATCAGGGAATGACGGGCAATACGATACATAATCACACCACTTCCTACCAGTGCATGCCATTTGCCAATACATCTGCAACTTGTATCTGCTTGGTATTTGATGAGAGATTAATGTTTCTGTGTGGTTCTGTGGCTGTCTACATTTAATTTCAATTAAGCCATCATCACCAACTAATCCATCAGGAGATGCTCCTGCCATGTTGATAGTCGGATGATCTACAAATCCAACCTCTTCTACATCTGCATGTTTAAACACATAATAATCTCTAGCCTCATCTTCTGTGTCTATACCATGTTGCATAGCCTGATTAACAAATATTTCTGTTCTTTGACCTGTAAGTCTTTCAGTAACTAATTGTAGCCTGTAGTTTCTACGATAAGCTGACTCACCTGATCTTGTCGTTGCTGTTACATTAGCTAAATTAGATGCTGTAACTTTACCTAGCCTAGCCTCAAACCACTCTTCACTTCTCTGTTCCATTCTCACTCTCCTTGTTGTTATTCCTTATCTCCTCCAAGAATGGCTGACACTTCTGTCTAGCATCATTATCCATCTTATTGTATACGGCTCTAGCACCTTCTATGCCCTGTGTAGCATATACATTCTTAATTAAATCTAATGGGTCTAAATCTGCTAAATCCTCACCCTGAAAGATATATAAGCCAATACCATGTAGGGCAATAGCTTTTGCTAAACATCTTTGCATAGCCGTATTGACTTGCATGGAATCAGGGTTCTTTACAGCTTGGTTTTTATAGTTCATGACTGGTAATTGCATGGTCATACTTTTACCAAAGGCATGGACTGTGCATGTCACCATCATACTGTCATTAAAGACTTGTGGCTCATGGTATTCCCATGTTGCACTTGGGTCATGTTGTAGCAATATGTCTACAGCGTGTGCCCATGCTAGATAGTTAAACTGTCCTTTTTTCTCTATGTATTTAGATACATCTAATACCCTTAATTCTTGAAACTTGCTTTTATCTGCCATTATTACTCTCCTTCATCAAAATTTGCTGTTAAATATTTCTTGTCATTTAAACAATCTTTACACATAGTAAAGAAATCTAAATACTTTTCATCTAAACCTAATTCTTTTACTTTTTCATCCCATGATGGATTTTTAGCACCTTCTTTATCATCACTCCAACCATATAGATTTTCTCTATTCATTATCTTATGACAACATCCACAATAATCATGTGTAGCTAATGGTCTTAATTCAGGTTTGTCATGATGAAAGAAGTCATCATACCACTTTATAATATCTTTGCTTTGACCATCAACTTCCGAAAAGTCTAACAAATCAATTACACTTAATTTAAAATCATCATATGAATCTTCAACATTTTCATTATAAAAATAATCAACCCAATGGTCACAAAACCCTTTTGTTAATTTATTTTTTGCCTTATCTTGTATTGCATCTTTTAACTTATCTATTACAGATAATAAAGCCTCTTCTGGTGATGATGCTTTAACTTCCCTAAATTCTTTAGATACATCAAAATACACATCATAATAACTAACCATTATTACTCTCCTGTTGCTCTAATTGTTGTTGATGGTATTCTGCTTCTCTATCATCTATACGCTGAATACAATCTTTTATATCTTGAATACTATTAGTTACACATAGTCTTTCAAATTCTAGATATTCTAATTGTTGTTGATACTGCTCTTTTGCATTACTCATATTTACTCTCCTTGTTAATATGTCTTTACAATATAACTCTATTTAAAACGGCTGTCAACTTTTTTGTGATAGTCTTCCCAACCCTTTGTTTTAAATACTGTGCCGTCTTTTGATGTGGCTTTGTATTCTATGTCATTACCAAAATGCTTCTTTAACTGCTTAATCATTTCATTAATTGTCATGGTCTCTCCTTAAATCGTAGTCCTTTTTTATCATACCAAAAACTATATGTAGGCTCTCCATTCTCACCTATATAGTTTCTCTGTTTTTGCACAAATACTTTTGCATCTGGAATGTTTCGTATCTGATCCTCTGATAACTTATCATCCTCAATTGCTTTTTCTTTGTGCTTGTTTCTCCACACTGCAATAATATTATCAGTCAAGTTAGCTATATGATTACTGCCATGAATATCATTCTTTGTAGGCTGTGCATAAAAGTCTGTTAGCTTTCTTGTATGAGCAACTACAAATATATGTATTGGATATTCTCTTGCCAAAACAGTGATCCCATCTATAAACCTTTTTTGTTTATCATAGTTATCCTCTGCAATATCTGACATCTTCATCAAACTATCTATGACAATAATTTCACATCCTAATAAACTTGCATACTCAATCATTGCATACATGTCATCAGTCGTGGTTACGCCATCTTGATTATAGATATATAACTTGTCTTCCATCTCATTAAGAAATTCATCAATATACTTTGGTGTAGGTTCAGGAGACACTAACTTTTGGGTTATCATGCGTGTACATGTGAGTATAGGGTGCATTTCTAAACTTGCGATCAGGCATTTAGTGCCATTAGAAAGTAAGTTTAAACACACTTGTGATAGCCACATGGTTTTACCACTGCCGTTAGTGCCAGTCACAATTGTTACCTCGTGACTTCTGATTTTAAAGTCATCAGTTTTTAACCAACCTAAAGACATACCTTTGTTTGCTCCATCAGTATCATAATACTCATGTAACTGCTCTCTTAAATCAGTCGTAGTGATGATCTTAAAAGATTCTTTTTCTTCTAACTCTTTGGTATGTTCATTGATCTCTCTCTTTGAAACAGTAAGCCTATTCATAATTTCGCCTGCTGTTTTATTCATTACCATTTCACTTTCTTCTGTGGTTCTATTCTAGTTACTTTATCTTCATTATCCACAGCATCAAAGTCAATCCAGTCGTTTAAACTCTCAATTACTTTTTTAATCTGTATTGGATCACGCCTTGTTCTAAAGGCTATGGAATTTATGTCTTTCAAGTAACCACTTCGTTCACTAGCTAAACACCATAATTCTAACAACAATGCTTTTTGATTATCATTCATCATTAGAAAGTCTTGGTCTTGCAACAGATCAGGATAGACTTTTATCCATGCCATCTTCCTATGCCCTGTTGCGTTTTTGGGTTTGTAGTGCTGAAATTTCTCCCAGTTTTTAATCCTCATTCTCATTCACCTCTGCTTTCTTCAGTATATCTGCAATAATATCTTGCGTTTCATACACTCGTAGCTTTGGCATATGCCCAATCTGATACCAATAATTTACGGCTTGTCGTGTTACTCCAAATGTTTTTGCAATACTAGATTTATTGCCGTTAAAAGTATTTAATAATTTTTGTAAGTCAATCGTTTTCATATATTCTCCTTAAGTCGTTTATATTTTTTGATGTTTTGCAATCAATAAATTTTTTTACCATAAATTCATATTGTTTTTTATTGTAAACAATATTTTCATCTAACCATGTGTTTAACTTTTTAAAAAAATCTTTTATATGTATATAACTGTTCCAATATGGTGGTATTGTTTCAGGATACAGTTTAAACACATTTTTAATTAATGCTGACTCTTTTTCATAGCCAATATATATTTGTTTATCCATTTTTACTCTCCTTTTTATATTCATCAGGTGCATACTCATTAAATATTTTATAATCTCTATCCATATTTTGAGCAATACACATAATTTCTGTATATTCTACTGATGCCTGTTCCCACCTCCTATGGTCATCAGAGTATTCACTATACCAATCATGATTTTTTAATAAATCACGATATTTTTTGTATATTTTTTCATCTATTCTATTAAATGCTTTTTGTATTTGGTTTATTACACTCATTTTTACTCTCCTTGTAAACAATTATTTTTAAACCTCTTAAATCTACTTCATTGTTTTTATTGTCAAATAGTCTAATTGAATTGTATTCTCCGTATCCTTTAGAATCTATTTTATTTAATAATATTGTTTCTGCATCAAATACATGCTGTAGCATTTCTTCATCAATAATTGTGTGTGAATAAGTCATCTTTACTCTCCTATAAATATTTAACTGTATAAATACAGTATGCCATGATGATAAACATCACTAAAAGAATACTCTTTAATATTACCATTGTCAAACTGTGTTTACACCTTTGCCACAATGTGCGTTTAAACATATTATCTTGATTGATATACATCAAATGATTGTTATGATAAGTTACTTTTTTGTTCCTCATTCTCACTCTCCTTAATGTTTTGTTCTTTGGCATAGTCCATAGCAAATTCTGTTAGCTTGTCTATGGAATCATGTGTAGGTGCGATATGATATAGCCCTGCATAAATTGCTGTGAGCATCCCTGCGATCATATCACTGTTTGGCTGTTTGCCTGAATTGACTAGAATATCATATAGTCTTAAACCTAATTCATATCCCTCATCAAACCTTTCTTGTGTATCATTACTCATCATCACTCTCCTTATTTAATAAATCTAATTATCAAATCACCAAAGTATGGAGATTCATCACTTTGAGGAACAATCTCCCAATCTTCATATCCCTCATTCTCTGCATACTCATCTAATAAATCTGTATTAAATTTCATTTTACTCTCCTCTATAATTTAGTAAAAATTACTTGTCACAATTCTCAATTTACACAATCAATTATTATTTGTCAAACAATTTTTACCTGTTTTAAACAAATAAATAATGACTATTACAAAATAGTTACAATATAAGATAAGATAAGATAAATATAATATAAGATAATATTAAGATAAGATGAAATAATATTAAGATAAGATGATAAATTTATAAGCGTTGATAAGCGTGTTTTAATATTTAGGTATATCTACCCATCAACTAACATCTAAAAACCTCACTATGGGCTTTATACAAAGTCTGAACACATAAAAAAAGGGGAGTTTCCTCCCCTCATTCTCATTATTGATAGATTTACGATAAAATCATAGGTTCATCACAGCATGGACAGTTAGGTAGTCCATAGTCATTAACAATGGTTTTTGTGATTCTAAATTTATATTCGCCATTGTTAGCACAGATAGCTTTTAATAATCTGGTAGATTGTTTTTTTTGATTAGAATAATCCAAATTCATTTTTGCATGTGGATATTCTCCAAATTCTCTTATCCATGTTCCGATAATGAATTCTAATTTTGGACTTGCTACTGTTTCTGATAATTTACCCTCCAATCCAATTGATCTTGCTATTTTACCAAACTCTTTGCCATGTGTTCTTACATAATTACCATAAGTTTCACGCTGAATTGCATGGCATAATTCATGTAATAAAACATCAATTACCCTTGTACTTTCTGATATTTCAGGATTGATAAATATTTCATGATATCCATTCTCACTAACAGATGTAGAATAATGAACACCAATGACTTTGCCATTTCTTGATCCTCGAACACCTTTTGGAAATCCACATGAGACTTTCACTTTATCTCTGAAAGAATCCAAATTCCAATTATGCTGCTTAAATAAATTGACAGCTTTATCTGTGATTTGATTTAAATATGTTTCTCTATTCATTTTACTCTCCAAAGTAATTAATAAATGTTTCAATAATTAGTTTAAACATGTAAAAAGTATTTGTCAAACATTTTTTTTCATTCTCAATATATTATTTAATGCTTGATCTAATTCTCATTATTTGATATAATATTGGGGTTGGGAGAAATACGCCTAAAATTTGAGACAAAAAAAAAGGGACTAAAAAGTCCCTTTTCTTATTTTACGATCGAATCAGAGAAACAAAAAACATAGCCATCTTTTGTTCCTCCGAAATTCATCTTTGAAATATCCCATTCTAAATTATATTTTTTGATTAATTCTTTTACAGCTTTAAAATATACTTTCTCATGGCTTAAAGAATAATCATATGGAATAGTGATATTAAAGCCTGAACATGTAAAAGCTTTAATTCTTGATCCTCTATAATTTGTGGGGGATAAAAATTTTGTTTCAATTGCTATCATTTTTAATACTCCTATTGTTGTTAAAATGTTTTTACAAATCCCTCTCTTAAATAATAAATCGGACTTAAAAAAGGGATTTATAGGTTGATATGGATTTATAGTGGTAATTCTTGAATTGCTTTTTTACCTAAAATAATGAGATCAGAATTATTTAATTCATCTAATAAGCATCGAATGAGAAAGGCATATTCTCTTTGATGTAAATTAGAAGTCTCAAATAAATCTCTCATGGCGTCATTCAGATTGACTCGAATAAATAAACCTATTTTAGAATGCAAATCAGGATCAACGCCGTTGATTAGTAGAGATCGATGAAATTCTTTTAACCGATCTAACAAATCCTCATTATCATAAACAGTATTAAGAATTGAATCCACTAGATATCCATCAGGAATAGTAAACATAATTGTTTCCTCCAATTAAATTAAATTGATTAAAGATATAAATATAAATTATTAAAGAACGTTTAAACATGTCAAACTTATTTGACATATGAATAAGATTAAATCATTTGTTTAAACATGTCAAATACTTTTTACAAATAAATTTGAAAGAATAAAAATGAGTGATGAGAAAAAAGTCGGTCGACCCCCACACCTTGCAAATGACGATACCCGAAAACAAGTCTATGAATTATCGTCAGTAGGAACTAGGTACGAAGATATTGCAACAGTGTTAGGCATATCCGCAGACACGCTAACAAAATACTATCCAGAAGAATTAAAAAAAGGTCGTATTGAAGCTAATGCTGCTATTGCATCCACACTCTACGAAAAAGCTAAATCAGGCGATACAACATCTATGATATTTTGGCTCAAATCTCGTGCACAATGGAAAGAAACACAAAAACACGAACATGCTGGAGACCCAGACGGTGCACCAGTGCAAGTAAAAGTAGTTACAGGAATTGACGACTAACCCCCCACCCCTTTTTTTATATAACAAAGTTGCCCATTCTCATTACAAACTAGAGTAGTATAAAAATTATATTAGGAGAAAATTATGGCTTGTAGTAAAAAACATGGTAAAAAGAAAGCAAGTTACAAAAAGAAAAAATGATTTACGGATTATTAGACCCAAGAAGTATGGCTATAGCTGATATGTTAATGCAGCAAACAAATAACAATCCTATGAGCCTATTAGCAGAATTTAATCCAAACATGATGGATGATGAAACGCTATTTAATCAAAACTATGACGATTTATCTGATGATGAAATTCGTTTATTAGAAGCAGAACAACAAAAAAGAAATGATCGTTTAATAGAAGAGCGTAATAAAAAACTAGAAGAAGATATGAATCAGTATAGAGAAAAAATATATCAAGAAAAGCTAGTTCAGTCTGATAAAATAAAACAACCACCAAAAGGTATACTAGGAATAAGAGGTTAATTTAATGTCTTTATATAGGAATATCCATGCAAAACGCAAAAGAATTGAAAAAGGTTCAGGAGAAAAAATGCGTAAAAAAGGAGCAAAAGGAGCACCTACGGATAAAGCCTTTAAACAAGCCGCAAAAACAGCAAAAAAGAAGTCTAAAAGAACTACTAAAAAGCGTGGGTGATTGTGTTTAAGAACTGGTCATATCATTGGTATCTTGGTTTCAACTTTGGATTTGAAATCTATGAAGGCTCTATAGAGTCAGAGGGACTGACATACCCTGTTGAATACTTACTCATTAACATCGGTCCGTTAAGAATACAAAAAGGTGAATATATCTAATGGCTGTTAAAAAGAAAAAAGTAAACCTGTCTGTAGGCAGAGGTGAAAAACGATCTGTCAAACAAGGTGCAGGATTAACAGCAAAAGGTCGTGCAAAATATAATCGTGCTACTGGCAGCAATCTAAAAGCACCAGTCACAGGTAAAGTTAAAAAAGGTTCAGCAGCAGCCAAACGCAGAAAATCTTTCTGTGCTAGAAGTAAAAGCTGGACAGGTGAAAGAGGTAAAGCAGCACGCAGAAGATGGAAGTGTTAGACGATAGCCCTTGTAATGGGGTATGTCGTATGAAAGACAATCATTGTATATCATGTGGTAGAGACTATGAGGATTTAGCACAATGGTTATATATGTCTCGTGAAGCGAGACTAGAAAGAATGGAACAACTTAAAAAGGAGCGATGACCCATATGGAGTCGCATGAACCCATAAAAACAGGATATGAGCCTCGTGCTCCACAAAAACAGATTCACCAGCTTGTGAAAAACAACCGATTCTCTGTAGTCGTTGCTCACAGGCGGATGGGAAAAACTGTATGTGCAATTAACCAACTGATACATTCAGCGTTAAAATCTGAAAATAAAAACCCTAGATACGCATACATAGCACCAACTTACAATCAGGCAAAAAGGGTAGCTTGGGATTATCTTCTTGAGTACACCAGACCGCTTGGTGGAAAGGCGAACATTGCAGAACTACGAGTGGACTTTATGGGTAGGCGTATATCTCTGTATGGAGCTGATAACCCAGACTCTCTTCGAGGTATCTATCTTGATGGATGTGTTATTGACGAGATAGGTGATGTCAACCCTTCTATCTTTACAGAAATTATTCGACCAGCTCTAGCTGACCGACAAGGTTACTGTATTGCGATGGGAACACCAAAAGGTCAAAACCATTTTAAAGACTTGCGTGATAGAGGCGAGCAAAATGATGGTTGGTCATTATTAGAGTTTAAAGCATCAGAAACAGATTTACTGCCTAAAGAAGAATTAAAAGCCGCTTATGATGAAATGGGCGAAGACAAATACATGCAGGAATTTGAGTGTTCTTTCCAAGCTCCTGTAGAAGGTGCTTACTATTCTAAACTGATTCATGATTTAGAGGAAAAAGAAAGATTAGTAAATATTGACAGAGATGGGCTAGCTAGAACATACACTGGCTGGGACTTGGGTATGTCTGATTCTACAGCGATCTGGGTAGCACAACTAGTAAACAAAGAAGTGAGGTTGGTTGACTATGTGGAAAATCATGGTGTTGGTCTTGATTATTATGTTAGCTGGCTACAAGAAAACGATTGGATGTATGCAACACACATTCTTCCTCACGATGTTGCCGTTAGGGAACTCGGTACAGGTAAGTCAAGAAAAGAAATGTTGGAAGATGCTGGATTACAAATCACCATCGCACCCAAATTAAATGTGCATGATGGCATACAGGCTGCGAGACGACTATTGCCTCGTTGCTGGTTTGACCCAGAAAAAGTAAAACAAGGATTAGATGCACTTCGTAACTACAGACGAGTGTTTGATGAAAAACGCAATGTGTTTCATGACAGACCATTACACGATTGGTCATCTCATGCTTCCGATGCGTTTAGATATTTAGCAGTAGGTTTAGATGAATCTCCTATGGAATCATGGCATAAACCTATTCAAGTCAATAATAACTGGATTGTTTAAATGAGCGAAAAACTAAAAGCAATATTAGAAAACGAGATAGAAGATGCTATCGGTTATCTGGAAACAGAAACCACCGATGAAAGACAACAAGCACTCGAATACTATCTTGGCGAACCTTACGGTAATGAGGTAGAAGGTAAATCTCAAATCGTAACTCGTGAAGTTGCAGAAGCAGTAGATGGTGCATTGCCACAACTCATGCGTTTATTTGGTTCAGGCGATAAAGTTGTTTCATTTGAACCAGTCAATGATGGCGACCAGCCTTTTGCTAAACAAGCCACAGAATATGTGAACTGGGTGTTTAATAAAGATAACGATGGTTTTATTATTATGCACAACTGGTTTAAAGATGCCTTACTACAAAAAGTAGGTGTTGTTAAAGCATACTGGGAAGATAAGATTGATGTTAAGAAGGAAGAATACAAATATCTTTCTGATGACGAACTTGCTGTTATTATGCAAGACCCAGAAGTAGAAGTTGTAGAACAAGAATCTACTATTATACAAGAAGCTGTGTTTGATGAAATGACAGGAATGGAAGTATCACCTGCTATATCAACACATAATGTTAAGCTTAAGAAGACCAAAAACAATGGTAAAGTTACTGTAGAAAATGTACCACCAGAAGAGTTCTTAATTAGTAAGCGTGCTAGAAGCATTTCTGACTCACCATTTACCGCACACCGTAAGATGATGACTCGTTCAGAATTAATTGCTATGGGTTATGATGAAGACATAATTATGTCTTTAGCTACTGGTGATGCACTAGAGTTTAGTCCAGAAAGAATTGCTCGATATACCAGAGGTGAACAACCTACTGACATGGACTCTGATGATGAATCTATGCAGTTAGTCGAAGTGTTTGAGTGCTACTTAAAAGTAGATGAAGACGATGATGGTATTGCTGAATACAGACGAGTCGTCTATGCTTCTCATGAAATATTAGAAGAGCATGAATGTGATTACAATCCATTCCATTCTGTATGCCCAATTCCTATTCCTCATAAATTCTATGGTCAGTCTTTAGCAGACAGAGCAATGGACATTCAGTTGATTAAGTCAACAGTCACTAGACAAATGCTAGACAACCTCTATCTTACTAACAACTATAGAGTGGGGGCAGTAGAAGGACAAGTTAATTTAGATGATCTATTAACCTCTACAGCAGGTGGTGTGATTAGAATGAAAAATCCTAATGCGATTGTGCCATTAACAGTACAATCTTCTGCTGGACAATCATTTCCAATGTTAGAGTATTTAGATAACATCCAAGCTAAACGAACAGGTGTGTCTGACTCACAACAAGGATTAGACCCTAACTTATTACAAAATGTAACAGCAACAGCCGTATCTGCAATGTCATCTGCATCTACTGGCAAACTAGAATTGATTGCTCGTATCTTTGCTGAAACAGGAGTAACCTCACTATTTAGAGGCATCTTACATCTCCTATGTAAATACCAAGATAAAGCTCGTGTGGTTCGTATTAATGGTGAGTTTATTCCTTTTGACCCAAGAGAATGGAAGACTAACTACAATGTGAATATTAATGTAGGTTTAGGCACAGGTCAAAGACAAGAACAATTAGCAACCATGCAAATGATTTTGGCTAAACAAGAGCAAATCATTCAACAGTATGGTTTATCTAATCCTCTAGTGAACATTAAACAATACAGAGATACATTAGCTAAATTTATTCATATGGCTGGATTCAAAGACTCTACAGAGTTTATGAATGAAATTACACCAGAAATGAACGCTATGTTATCTCAACCACAACCAGAGAAACCAGACCCTAATACACAAGCAGCACAAGTATTAGCTCAAGTGGAAAGAGAAAAAGCACAGCTTAAAGCTCAAACAGATGCAGCTAAAGTTCAGTTAGATCGTGAACAAATGCAGTTAGAAGCACAACAAAAAGCATTAGAGCTACAACAAAAAGAAGTGCAACAAACCACAGACTTGGCATTAAAAGAGTTGAAGATTCGTTTAGATGCTGAAAGTAAAGATGGTAAGTTAAAAACAGACCAGACTAAAATGATTATGGATGCACTAGAAAAGATTAACAAAATTGCCACAGGTGGACAGTAATGTTACTTAATCTAGGTCTCAACAGATTAGCACCTAGCCTAGACCCTAGTCTACGCAAAGCACCTAACATTGTTGCTGCACCAAAATCTAATATTGATATTAATGCAATACTAGGGTTAGCACCAAGTCAGTATGAAGGACTACAGTCTGTAGGTGATACTGGTTACTTTTATGGTAATAATCGTATGTACGAACCATACACAATTCAATCATCACCTCCTTCTTACCCTTTTAACCGTATAGGAAATAATACTAGCACTAATTATCCTTTTGGAGCTATGGGATATAATAGTACTGGCGGTGAGTCTAATCGTGCAGAAGGAACAATCACTGTAGGAAACCAATCATTTAGACCTGTTAATACAGACATTACAGGCTTTAGTAAGAGCAAAGTAGGTGATAAGGGTATATACGAATACTCGCCATCTATGGTCTATGTGTATTCTAAAACACCTAAACCAACATATGCTCCAACACCAAATGTAACATCATTTTTATCGACCCCAACTGCTATGGCGACACCAACAGGTAATTATGGTGCTGAAAGATTTTTAGGTAATACAGGTGGAGGATTATTAAACTTTTCTGCACCACAAGTTGCAGCAACAACACAAGGAACAAAATAATGGGAGCACCAGCACTAGAAGACTTTTATAACGCAACTCAACAAGTTGCACAGTTAGCTAATGTTCCAGCTAGCCAAATAGTTCAAGTTGGTTATGATAAACAAGGCAATCCTGTATTTGAAACAGTATCAAACTTAAATAATGAGATTAATACAATTGCTACTGACATTTACAATAGTTCGCCTAACGACCCAAGATACGCAACTGCTGATCCTAATTCTCCAAGTGGCTATTCAGTATTTAATGACCCAATTAGTAAATTTGACTTATTAAATAATTACAGACAAGTTAATGACAAATATGTTCCATTGTATGATCTAGAACCATTACAGTTTTACAATCAAAAAGTAAACCCAATGTCTAATAATGCTTATTTTAATCCAGTCAATCCATATACTAGACAACTAGATGCGTTTACCAGTTTATTAAATCCTGCTTCACAATATGCACAAGAGCAGGGTAATCCTAACCCAGAAGTATCAATGGGTGATAACTATTCGGTAGGTTACGATACTACAAATTACTAATTATGACTAGACAAGAAGCCATACGCAACATTCTTCGAGATGACGAGTTTAATAAAGTTATCCAAGAATTGCGTGAAAACCAAGTAAACAGAATTATCTACTCTAACGAAGGCGATGCAAAAGAACGAGAACAAGCATATGTCCGAGTGAAGACGATAGACGAACTCATGGGTTATCTTGAATCCATCGCTAAAGACAGCGAGATAAAAGATAAAGCATGGAAGATATTATAGACTTTTCTATAATGGCAACCCTTGCCTAAAGGGAACATTAAGGAAATACAATGAGTGAAGAAACCATGACACCAGAGACTGGTAGTGGAGA
>Ga0222719_10001867_pt1 | contig 19865 bp, 20 predicted proteins | sample C33_34DmetaG_FD_165039 | JGI IMG/M metagenome (GOLD analysis project Ga0222719, IMG submission 165039) | Estuarine water microbial communities from San Francisco Bay, California, United States - C33_34D | ecosystem: Environmental > Aquatic > Marine > Unclassified | place: USA: California... | reverse complement strand
CCCAACATCGTTGGTGTGAAGGACGCGGCCGGGAGCCCGGCGGAGACCGCCCGCTTGCTCGCCGCTGCGCCTCCGGGGTTCGAGGTGTACAGCGGAGATGATTCGCTCACCCTGCCGCTGCTCTCGGTCGGAGCCGTCGGCACGATCGGCGTTGCGACCCACTGGACCGGACCCGATCACGTTGAGATGTTCGATGCCTGGACGGCCGGCGACGTGGCGGGCGCCCGCGACGTCAACGCTCGGATGCTCGAGAGTTTCGCCTTTGAAACGGGCGACCTCGCTCCAAACCCGATTCCGACCAAGGCGATGTTGCGGACTCTCGGCGTTCCCGTGGGACAGTGCCGTCTGCCCCTCGGCGACGCCCCGGCGGGCCTTGAGGACGAGGCCAGAGCAGTGCACGCGCGCCTGGTGGCGGCCCGTGGCTGACCCGGTCAGGGTCGTCCTCCTTGGCGGTCTCGGTGAGATCGGCCGGAACTGCATGGTCATCGAGCAGGGCAATGGATCATCGCGCTCCTCGATCATCATCGACTGCGGAATCATGTTCCCCTCGCCCGATCTGCACGGGATCGACCTCGTGCTCCCCGATTTCACCTACCTGCGGGAGCACGCCAACGAGATCGCGGGACTCGTCGCCACGCACGGTCACGAGGACCACGTCGGAGGCATCCAGTTCCTCCTGCGCGACGTGCACGGGATCGGTGACGTCAGGTCCGATCCGTTGCCGATCTTCGGCTCGCGCTTGACCCTCGGACTCGCGAGGAACCGGATCGAGGAGGCAGGTCTTCTCGGGCGGTGCGAGTTCGTGCCGGTCGCCGACGGCGACCGTATCGATATCGGTCCGTTCGGCGTGGAGTTCGTCCCGGTCACCCACTCGGTTCCGCACGCCCACGCGATCGCCGTGCACACCTCACAGGGCGTCGTGCTCCACTCCGGCGACTACAAACTCGACCTCACTCCAGTCGACGACCGCCGTTGCGACCTCGCTCGGCTCGGGCAGATCGCCTCGACCGATGGGGTTCGGGTCCTCCTCGCCGACTCGACCAACGCTGAGGAGCCCGGCTTCGCCCCGAGCGAGACCAGCGTCGGTCAAGTGCTGCACAACCTGTTCTCCGAACATCGCGATCGACGCATCATCACCGCGAGCTTCGCGAGCCACCTTCATCGCATTCAGCAGATCGCGGACGCCGCAGTGGCCTCTGGTCGAAAGGTGGCAACGCTCGGGTTATCGATGCGCAAGAACGTGCGGCTCGGTCGCGACCTCGGTGTTCTCGACATCCCCGAGTCGTCGCTCATCGACATCGAGGAGATCGACCGGCACCGGCCCGAGGAGATCTGCGTTATCTCCACCGGTAGTCAAGGGGAGCCGATGTCCGCGCTCGCACTCCTCGCTCGCGGTGAGAATCGATTCGTCACAGTGGACGAGCACGACACCGTCATCCTCTCGTCTCACGCGATCCCCGGGAACGAGAGCAACGTCAACCGGGTCATCGACGGTCTGCTCCGGCGAGGCGCCCGCGTCGTGCACTCCGGCGTCGCGGACGTCCACGCCACCGGCCACGCTCAAGCCGACGACATCAAGACCTATCTCTCGATCGTGGAACCCGAGTGGTACGTACCGATCCACGGCGAGTACCGCCACCTCGTGGCCAACGCGGCCCTCGGACGTCGGATGGGGGTCGCGCCTGATCAGGTCATGCTCTGCGAGGACGGCGACGTCATCGTCATCGACGACGAAGGTCTCAGCCTCGGCGAGCGGGTCCCAGCTGGTTACGTCTACGTCGACGGGATCATCGGCGACGTCGGGACGGGCGTCATCCGCGACCGGAGGGTGCTCGCCGAGGAGGGCGTGGTCGTGGTCGTGGTGACCGTCGATGTCCAAACCGCGGAGATCGTCACCGGCCCCGAGATCATCACTCGTGGATGGGTGTATGCCCCGGAGGCCGAGGATCTCCTCGATGAGGCCTGTGACACGGTCACCGAGGCGGTCCAACGGGCGCTCGCTGGGGGAGTTCGCGATGTCGAAGCACTCGAGCGCGATGTGCGGCGCGCGGCGGGCAAGTTCGTGAACGAGCGGACCCGACGGCGGCCGATGATCGTCCCGGTCGTCATGGAGACGTGAACCGGCTCGTCGTGTCGCTCGTCCTCGGGGCGGCGTTCACGTCGGCTTGCGGAACGACGCCGCAGGAGGCCGAACTGCCGCGGGTCGATCTCATCGACGAAGCCGTGTCGAGGCTCGGCGACGATCTTGAGTACTTCGAGGTCGCGGCTGATGACCGCGGGGTGACCCTCGTGGTTCGGCTGGCTGAGGTCTCATCCGACGACGGGGAAACCGACGAAGTGCTGGCTGAGGTCTATCGATTTGAGGATGGGACACTCGCGCGCATCTCGGAGCCAGTCGAGGCGGATGGGGCCTTCTTCTCCGGCGCTGATATCGATCTCGACCCCTCAGCGGTCTTCGATCGCGTGCTTGCCGAACTCGACGCGGCGACGGTGCTCGATCTCGCCATCCAGGGCTCTCCCGATGGTCAGCCCGTCTACGACGCCCGGGTCCGGGGCGCACGCGGTGGGATTCTCCTCGTCCTCCTCGCGGCCGACGGTCGGATACTCGGCGTCCAAGCTGAGTAGGGATGCTCCGACCCCCGAGGGAGGGGTTGGTACCGTTGTCTCTCCATGGCTGGTCGAAGCGCTCCGAAGAAGCCCGCGAAGGGCTCCAAGGCGGCTGAGCCAGCCTCGTCTGGTCGTCGTGGGAAGTCGGCGGCACCGGCTGCTGAGGCCGACGATGAGCACGATGTGATCGGGATAGCACTGGTCGCGTTCGGAGTCGTGATCGCCCTCGCGATCTGGGTGGGTCTCGCAGGCCCGCTCGGTGACGCGGTCGACACCTTCCTCGGCTGGCTGTTCGGTGGGCCGCGGTTGCTGCTGCCGGTCGCGCTCGTCGCTGTCGGCGTCACCGTCATCCGCGGAGGTCGCCTCGCCTCACCTCCCCGTCTGATCGGCGGTTGGGTGACGCTCTGGTGCGCGCTCACCGGCCTGGTCCACGTCGTCAACCCACCGGCATCGTTGACCGACGCAGCCGATCTCGCCGATTCAGCCGGGGCGGCAGGAGCGCTCATTGGCGAACCGCTCCAGCGGCTCCTCGATTCGGTCGGGGCGTTCGCTCTGCTCCTGCTGGTGGCCGTCGCGGGACTCATCCTCGTGACTGGATCCTCTCTTCGGACGGCCGTGCCTCAGGCGGCGAAACTGTTCCGCTCGGCCTCCCGACCGGTGGCCGCCGTCGTGAAGCGCACCATGTCGGACCTGTCCACGCTGCGGAGTGAGCGAGCCGCCGAGGTGGACGACTGGCCAGATGAACAGGCGCCCGAGCTCGACGGCGACCCCTACGGTGAGGCCTCCGCTCCTGCGCCGTACGACCTCGGAGCCGATGACGACTTCGCGGAGCCCGAGGAAGCACCGAAACCGAAGCGCAAGCCGCGGCGACCTGCCACCCGGGCCCCCGAACCGGCTGCTGAGCGACCGGTGGTGCAGCCAGGAGAGTGGCGTCTGCCCACAGCGGACCTACTGGTGCGCACGGGCGCTCAGAGTATCGATCGGGCAGCCGTCGAGGATCGGGGCCTCACTCTTCAGGAATCGCTGGCCCAGCACGGCGTGGAGACCCAACTTGTCGGCTCGACCGTGGGACCGACCGTCACGAGGTATGAGCTCGAACTCGGACCCGGCGTCAAAGTCGCCAAGGTCACGAGCCTCCAGAAGGACATCGCCTACGCGATGGCCGCCACGGACGTCCGAATCCTCGCCCCGATCCCCGGACGCTCCGCGATCGGCGTCGAGGTGCCGAACTCTCGCCGCCAACTCGTGGCCCTCGGCGACCTCTTGAACTCCCCGGAGGCGACCGCCGCGGAGCATCCCCTCGAGGTGGCTATCGGCAAGGACATCGCCGGGCGCCCGGTGTTCCTCAATCTGGCAACCACCCCGCACCTGTTGATCGCGGGTGCCACCGGTGCCGGCAAGTCGTCGGGAATCAACTGCATCATCACGTCACTGCTGATGCGCACGACCCCCGATCACGTGCGACTGATCCTCATCGACCCGAAGCAGGTCGAGATGGGCCAATACCAGCGGCTCCCGCACCTGCTGACCCAGCCCGTCACCAACCCGAAGAAGGCGGCGAACGCCCTCGGCTGGGCGGTCAAGGAGATGGAGCGTCGCTACGACGTGCTCTCCGAGGTCGGCTACCGCGATGTGACCGGGTTCAACAACGCGCTGGCGACCGGGAAGTTCCAGGTTCCGGCGGGTCGGAACGCCGACGAGTTCGAGCATCTTCCCTACATCGTCGTGGTGGTCGACGAACTCAACGACCTCATGATGGTGGCCGCGCGCGACGTGGAGGAATCCATCACCCGCATCGCCCAGAAGGCACGCGCGGTCGGCATCCACCTGATCGTCGCGACCCAGCGACCATCGGTCAACGTCATCACCGGTGTGATCAAGGCCAACGTGCCGGCCCGGATGGCCTTCGCCGTGTCGAGCCTCACCGACTCGCGGGTGATCCTCGATCAGCCGGGTGCGGAGAAGTTGGTCGGCAAGGGCGACATGCTTCTACTCCCGGGGAACTCGTCGGTCGCGAATCGCATCCAGGGGTCGTTCGTCAGCGAGGACGAGGTGCGGGCTGTGGTCGAGCACTGGCGCGCTCAAGCGCCGGAGCCGGTGTACTCGGGCGACGTCCAGGGGCCGACCGATTCAGCGGGACCGAAATCAGCCTCGGCGGACCTTGATGTCACCTCCGATGCGAATGCCTTCTCCGCCGGCGACGACGACGAGGACGCGGTGGTCATGCGTCAGGCGATGGAACTGGTGGTGCGAAGCCAGCTCGGATCCACCTCGATGCTGCAGCGTAAACTCAAGGTGGGCTTCGCTCGGGCGGGGCGCATCATGGACCTGCTCGAGCAGCGTGGTGTCGTCGGTCCGAGCGAGGGATCGAAGGCCCGTGAGGTGCTCATGACCGTCGAGGAGTTCGAAGCCCTTCACGGCTCCTGACGCGCGGCCCGGCCCGGGAGTAGCCTCGCCGTCTGTGGGGTCGGTCGAATCGGGGCGTTTTTACGTCGAGACGCTCGGCTGTCCGAAGAACCAGGTCGACTCCGACAAGCTCATCGGCACCCTCCTCGCCGACGGCATGTCTCCGGTTGACGATGCCGGTGATGCCGATCTGGTGGTGGTGAACACCTGCGCCTTCATCGAGGAGGCGCGCAAGGAGTCGATCGACACGATCCTGTCGCTCGCCGAGGAGCGCCGCCCGGGCGCGAGGCTCGTGGTAACGGGATGTATGGCGGAGCGTTACGGCGCTGAACTCGCTGAGGAGCTTCCTGAGGTGGACGCCGTTGTGGGGTTCGGGGTGCCGATCGCCCCTGAGCGCCCGCGCATCCCAGTGGCCGCAGCAGCCCTTCCGACGCTGGATCTGCTCAACCTGCCTCGGCCGGCTTCGGCCGCTCCCTGGGCGTACGTGAAGATTGCGGAGGGCTGCAACCGATCATGCGGGTTCTGCGCCATCCCGTCGTTCCGCGGCCCGCAACGCAGTCGAGACATCGACTCGATCCTGTCCGAGGTGGCTGAGACTGGAGCGCGCGAGATCGTGCTGGTGGCTCAGGATCTCGCGTCGTTCGGAACCGACCGGCCAGAGGAACTCGGCGCCGGCTCGATCGTTCCGCTCGTGGAGCAGGTGGATCGACTCGTCGATCGGGTCCGTCTGCTCTACCTGTATCCGAGCGATCTCAGCGATGCCCTGATCGGAGCGATCTGCGCGACTGGAGTTCCATATTTCGATCTCTCGCTCCAGCACGTCAGTAAGCCACTACTCAGGGCCATGCGGCGTTGGGGGGACGGGGAGCGCTTCCTTCGGCGAATCGCGGACATCCGCGAGCGAGAGCCGGCCGCCGCCTTCCGGTCGAACTTCATCGTCGGATACCCGGGCGAGACCGAGGATGACCATGACCTCCTGCTTCGATTCGTCGAGGAGGCGCAACTCGACTGGTGCGGGTTCTTCGCCTACAGCCGGGAGGAGGGCACGCACGCTGCCGGTCTCGACGGCGCGGTCGACTCGGGACTGATGGCCGAGCGGCTGGCGGAGCTGCGCGAGATGCAGGACGGGATCACCGCCGAACGACGCGACCTTCTGATCGGTGAACGGTTAGAGGTGCTCGTCGACTCGCCCGGCGAGGGTCGCAGCTTCCGTGAGGCTCCCGAGATCGACGGCGTCGTCCGCCTGCCCGACTCGTTGGAAGTCGGGAGCTTCGCCACCGTCGAGATCGTCGACGCCGAGGGGCCGGACCTGGTGGCGGAGGGGGCAATCTGATGCCCGTCGATCCGAACGCTCTCGCCACGTGGGCCAACGCGATCACCGCGGGACGGCTGGTGTTCTCGCCGGTGATGTTCCTCGTGATCCCTGATCACAATCGAGGCTCGTGGCTCGCCTATGGACTCTGGTTCGTGCTCAGCCTTTCCGATGGCATCGACGGGTGGATCGCGCGTCGTCACGGAACCACCTCGTCGGGAGCCTTCTTGGATCCACTCGCCGACAAGGTGCTCGTGCTCGGAGCCATGTTCACCCTCGTGGCTCGCGACGTGTTCTGGTTGCTTCCGGTCGCGATCATCACCGGTCGCGAGCTGGTGATCAGCGTCTACCGGATCCTCGTCGGATCGAAGGGGGTCAGCGTTCCGGCATCGAAGGTCGCCAAGTACAAGACGGTCTGCCAGCAGTTGGCGGTCGGTGTCGCCCTCTGGCCCTGGTTCGCTGTCGATCATCGTTGGCTCTGGAACGGTCTCCTCTGGATCGCGGTCGGCCTCGCTCTCGTGAGCGGCTGGAACTATCTGTCGGCCAGTCGACGGCAGCGGGTCCCCGATGCGGTGTGACGTCCTGGCGGTTGGCACCGAGCTGCTGCTCGGGCAGATCGTCGACACCAACTCCGCTTGGCTCGGCGAGCAACTCGCGGCCCACGGCATCGACTCCCTCGCTCAGACCAAGGTGGGCGACAACGTGGGTCGGATCATCACCCACCTGCGCTCGATGCTCGAACACGCCGATGCCGTGATCATGTGCGGTGGACTCGGCCCGACGCACGACGACCTCACCCGGGAGGCAATCGCCGCGGTGATGGGGGTGGAACTGGAGCTCGACGAGGAAATCGGCGCGCGGATCCGCGAGATGTTCGAGAGTCGCGGCCGATCGATGCCGGAGAACAACCTCCGTCAGGCCATGGTGCCGGTGGGGGCGACGATCATCGCCCAGACGAGGGGCACCGCGCCGGGTCTCATCTGCCCGGTGACGGTCTCGATCGACGGCCGCCCTGTCGAGCGCGTGGTGTACGCCGTTCCCGGTGTGCCCCACGAGATGCGCGACATGTTCGACCGCGCGATCGCGCCCGACCTCCACGCACGCGCGGGGGAGCAGGCGGTGATCGTCTCGCGGGTGCTCCGTACCTGGGGTGAGAGCGAGAGCGGTCTCGATGAGCGTCTGCGTCCCGTGATCGAGGAACTCGACGAGCGAGGTAATCCGACTCTCGCGTTCCTCGCCAGCGGCTGGGAGGGTCTCAAGGTCCGTCTCACCGCGCGCGGGGTCGATGAGGGGGCCGCTCGAGCGGAGCTCGCGCCGTTCGAGGAGCGGATCCGGGCCGAACTCGGCGCGACCGTCTTCGGCTTCGATGACGACACCATGGAATCCGTCGTGCTCGAAATGCTCGAGCGGCGCGGTTGGAGCCTCGGCTGCGCCGAGTCGGTCACCGGCGGGCTCATCGGGGCGCGGTTGACCGGTGTTCCTGGCGCGTCGAGGGTGTTCGCGGGCTCGATCGTCTCCTACGCCACGGAGGTGAAGCGCTCGTTGCTCGGCGTCGATCACGACCTCGTCGTCAGTGAGGAGGCCGCGATCGAGATGGCGGAAGGCGCTCGGTCAGTGCTCGGGGTGGATGTCGCCATCGCGGTCACCGGTGTCGCGGGTCCCGACACGCAGGAGGGTCGTCCGGCCGGGACGCTCTGCGTGGCGGTGCTCTGGCCCGAGGGGTCACTCAGCAGAACCCTGAGGCTGCCAGGTCAGCGTGAGCCGATGCGTCAGATGTCGGTGATCTCCTCGCTGGACCTGCTCCGAAGGGCGTTGCTCTCCGCCGACGGATGACCCAGCGGTACGATCTTCCTGCCAGCCCCTGTAGCTCAGTCCGGATAGAGCAACGGCCTTCTAATCCGTAGCGCGCAGGTTCGAATCCTGCCAGGGGCGCTGTACCCTGCGAAGGGTCGCGCGAGGGGTCGCGCGCCCCCGACGACTCAACCCCGAAGAGGTCCCGCGTGAAGTTCAAGAAGGGCGACACCGTCATCTATCCCCAGCATGGGGCGTGCGTTGTGAAGGGCACGAAGAAGATGGAGGCCTTCGGTGAAAAGCGCGACTATCTCATCCTTGAGACCGTCATCAATGAGATGACCTTGAAGGTGCCCGTCGACAAGGCTGATGAGGTCGGTGTGCGTCCGCCGGTGTCTCCCGATGAGCTCGAGGATCTGGTCTCGGTGCTCGCCAAGCCCGATCCCCGCGTCCCCTCCAACTGGAGCCGCCGCTTCAAGAACCATCAGGAGAAGTTGAAGTCGGGCGACGTGTATCAGGTTGCTGAAGTGGTTCGTAATCTCGCCGCGCGCAATCGCGACGCGGCCCTCTCAGCCGCCGAGCGCACCATGTACGAGCGGGCGAGGGTCAACCTGATCAGCGAGATCTCCCCGGCGCTCAAGGTCTCGGCGGAGGACGCCGAGATCTACCTTGACGAGGCGCTCGCCAAGGGCGTGTTGAAGGCGCCGAAGAAGGCCAAGGCCGCCGCCAAGAAGTGACTCGCCGGCCCGCGGGCCGTGCCAGACTCGGGTGATGTCCAACGTCGCCTTCATCGGTCTCGGTGTCATGGGAGCCCCCATGGCCGGTCACCTCGCCTCCGCCGGTCACGACGTGACCGTGTTCAATCGGACCGCGTCCAAAGCGCTCGCCTGGGTAGCGATTCACGGCCACCGCGCCGCGCCGACACCGGCCGAGGCAGCCGAGGGCGCCGACTTCGTGATGCTCTGCGTCGGCAACGACGACGATGTGCGCGAAGTGGTCACCGGGCCGGCCGGTTGCTTGGAGGCGATGGCCGAGGGGTCGGTGCTGATCGACCACACGACCGCGTCAGCCGACCTGGCCCGCGAGCTCTCGGTGGCCTGCGCCGAGCGGGGAGTGGCCTTCATCGACGCTCCGGTGTCGGGTGGTCAAGGGGGAGCGGAATCCGGACAGCTCACCGTCATGTGCGGGGCCGATGATGAGGCCGCGTTCCAGCGGGCCGAACCGGTGATTGACGCCTACGCCCGTCGCTGCCGGCGGCTCGGACCGGCCGGTTCGGGGCAGCTCACGAAGATGGTCAACCAGATCTGCATCGCGGGACTCGTTCAGGCGCTCTCCGAAGGGCTCGACTTCGCCCGGCGGGCCGGACTCGACGTCGATCAGGTGGTCGACGTGATCTCCCAGGGGGCCGCCCAGAGCTGGCAAATGGAGAACCGCTCGGGCACCATGGCCCGCGGCGAGTACGAGTTCGGGTTCGCCGTGGAGTGGATGCGCAAAGACCTCGGCATCTGTCTCGCTGAGTCGAACCGCAATGGCGCCCGCCTCCCGGTGACCGCCCTTGTTGACCAGCTGTACCGTCAGATCGAGCAGCGGGGCGGTTCCCGATGGGACACTTCCTCGCTGATCGAGCTCCTGCGCGCTCCCTGATCTAGCGGATCAGAAGGTGAGCTCGAGTCGGTCGACTCCCCGGATGGTCAGGCGATCCCTCCAGCTCGGCTCACCCGCAAGCCGGAGGTCGGGGAATCGTCTGATGAGTCTCGTGATGGCGATCTCAGCCTCCATCCGAGCGAGTGAGGCCCCGAGGCAGTAATGCGCTCCCGAGGAAAATGCGAGGTGTCGGTTGGCGTTCGGTCGGCCGAGGATCAGGCGATCCGGCTCAGGAAACATCTCGGGATCGCGGTTGGCGGCCCCGAGACAGGTGATGACGACCTCTCCGTGGTGGACCTCCACAGGCTTCCCCTCGGCGTCACGGTAGGAAACGGTGTGGAGTGGAGCACGCACGGTCTGCTGGACCGGTCCGTCGTAGCGGAGGAGCTCGTCGACCGCCACTGAGTCGAGCGCGGGGTCGTCGCGCCAGGCTGTGAGCTGGTCGGGGTGATTCAACAGGGCGAGCATGCCGTTGCCGATGAGGTTGACGGTCGTCTCGTGACCGGCGACGTAGAGCAGCACGACGAAGGCCATCAACTCGGCCATGTCGAGACGATCGCCTTCGGCCTCGGCGGCGAGGAGGGCGGAGACGACGTCCTCTCCCGGATTTCGACGCCGGTCGGAGATCACGGCATCGAGGAAGGGGATGAGCTCACCGATGGCGCCCTCCGCGGCGTCGAGATCGGCGAGGGTGGCTGTCGGCTCGAGTGTGGCCGTGAGGATCTGGCTCCACTCCCTCAACTCGTCACTCCGGTCGGTCGGCATGTCGAGCATCTCAGAGATGACGCGGAACGGGATTGGGAAGGCGAGCTCGTCGATGAGTTCGAACCCTCCGGCATCAGCGGCCCGATCGAGCACTTCGTCGACCATGTGCTCCGTGATCGCGCGGAGGCGCTCCACGGCGCGAGGGGTGAACGCCTGGGTCACGAGCCGTCGGAGCCGAGTGTGGTCGGGCGGGTCGAGGTTGAGAATGGATCGGCCACCGCTCGAGGCGCGCTCCTTGCGGCGCATGCTGACCGGATCGAGGGCGGGCGCCGCCGAGTGACGTTCGATGTCGCGGGCGAAGTTCGGGCCGCGGAGGGTGCTCGAGACGTCGGCGTGACGGGTCACGACGACGGTGTACTCATCGAGACGATGCGCCGGGTCGGTCGAGCGGAGACGCTCGTAGAACGGGTAGGGGTCGGCGCGGAACTCAGGATCCGCAGGGCGCCAGAGCTCGGTGGATCCCCGTCGGGCCGCGCGTTCCTCAGCCATCGCCACCGAGACCCGGGGGGAGCAGACCGGCGATTGGGTCGTTCCAGCTGTATTCGGCTGCGTCGAGTCCCGGCCAGAGGACCCATTGGGCGCCGTTGCGACGTTCGGTGAGCGCTCGGATCATCACATCGGCCACCGCCTCGGGAGTGAGGAGCTCGATGCCGTTGCCGGTGATCCGGTCTTTCGTATCAGCATCGATGATCGCGGTGTCGGCGAATCCGGGGCACACCGCGCTGATCGTCACGTCGAGGGGCTCGGTGTGGGTGTCGACGGCCGCCGCGAGGGAGCGAACGAAGCCGACGACGGCGTGCTTGGTGAGCCCGTACACCGGATCGGGTGCGATCGGGACGAGCCCGGCGATCGAGGCCGTGACGACGATGTCACCGAAGCCGGTCCCCACCATGTGGTCGAGCACGGCGCGCGAGCCGAGCACGACACCGTCGACGTTGACCGACATGATTCGCCGATAGCGCTCATCGTCGAGGCCGAGCACTGGGAGCGTGTCGTCGGGGCGGAGCTGGTTGGTCGCGATACCGGCGTTCAGAACGGCGATGTCGAAGGGGCCGTGCTCGTCGACGACCCGTGTCCACGCCGCCGAGTCGCCGACGTCGAGGCGCACGGCAGTGGCTCCAGTGCGCTCGGCCGTCGCCGACGCCGAGTCCGCATCGATATCGGCGGCGACGACCGCCGCTCCGAGCGCTCTCAGGGCTGCGGTGGTGGCGGCCCCGATACCGCTTCCCGCGCCGGTGACGATCGCGCGGCGCGAGGTCCAGGCGACCGGTTGAGTGCTGTCAGGCATATCCATCCTCTCCCCAGTCCGGGTGCTCGAACTCGTTGACTCCACGCTCGAGGCGCTCCACCACGGTTTCGAGCACGCGGATGCGCGCCCAGCGTTTCTGCTCCCCTGAGACCAGCGTCCACGGGGCCAAATCGTGATCGGTCTGGTTGAACATCTCGTCGACCGCGGCGTCGTAGAGATCGATCTTGTCGCGGTTCCGCCAGTCCTCATCGGTGAGTTTCCACCGTCGGAGCGGGTCATCTCGCCGCTTCTCGAATCGCCGAAGCTGCTCATCTGGGCTGATGTGAAGCCAGAACTTGATGATGATGAGCCCCTCAAGAGCCAAGTTGCGCTCGAACTGGACGATCTCGTCGTAGGCGCGGCGCCACTGCGGCTCGCTGGCATAACCCTCGACTCGCTCAACGAGCACGCGTCCGTACCATGAGCGATCGAACAGGGTGAAGCCGCCGAGGCCGGGAACCTCGGTCCAGAAGCGCCAGAGGAAGTGGCGACGCTTCTCCTCGAACGTGGGTTTTGCGAACGCGGCCACTCGGTAGTGGCGCGGGTCGAGCGGCTCGACGACTCGCTTGATCGCTCCACCCTTGCCGCCGGCGTCCGATCCCTCCATGACGATGAGCACCCCGGGACCGAGTTCTGGATTGTCGAGGTGGCCCCCCGTGTGGAGCCGCAACTCAAGGAGTCGCCGTTGCGCTCGGTAGAGGCGCTCCTCGTACTCGGCGTTGCTCAGGCGGGCCGACAGGTCGATGTCGGCGAGACGCTTGGTGGGTCGATCACCCATCGTCTCGTGTGGCGGTGGCGAGGGCGTCGACCACCCGGTCGATCTCATCGTCGGTCATGACAAGGGGAGGGCAGAAGGTGTTGGAGTGCTCGGCGATGGCGCGGGTGATGACGCCGAGGGAGAGCATTCGGTCGCGGACGGTTACCGCGCTCTGATGGGGGTGGAGCCCGACCGCCCACACGGCCCCGCGGCCACGGACCTCGGCGACCTGCCCGTCGGCGGCGATCGCGGCGAGCCCAGCGGAGAGGCGGTGCCCGATGGCTGTGGCGCGCTCGAGCAGACCCTCGCGCTCGATGATGTCGATATTGGCGAGCGCTGCGGCGCAGACCGTCGGATGGCCGGAGTAGGTGTATCCGGTCTTCAGCACGAACGAGGAGTCGGATTCGAGGGCGTCGCGCACTCGGGGTCCCACGATCACACCGCCGAGTGGCTGGTAGCCGGAGGTGACCGCCTTCGCGAAGCAGATGAGGTCGGGCGTGACATCGAAGTGCGCGGCGCCGAACCAGTCGCCGAGCCGACCGAACCCGGTGATCACCTCGTCGAAGATGAGGAGCGCGCCGTGCTGGTCGCAGAGACGGCGCACCGACTCGAGGTAGCCCTCCGCAGGCGGCCACACCCCGCCGGCTCCCTGGACCGGTTCGGTGATGACCGCGGCGACGCGCCCGGCGTGCTCGGCCATGGTGGTGGCGAGCGCCTCGACATCGTCTCCGGGCACCTGGATGACCCCGGAGAGCAACTCTCCCCAGCCCTCCTTGTTGGGAGGCAGCCCTTGGGCGCTCGTGCCTCCGTAGTTCGTGCCGTGGTAGCCGCGCATCCGGGAGATAATCACGTTCCGGTCGGGGTCGCCCGCGAGCACCTGGGTGATCCGGGCGATCTTCATGGCGGTGTCGACCGCTTCGGAGCCCGACCCGCAGAGGAACACCCGAGGGTCATCGATCGGGGCGAGGTCGGCCACGCGCGCGGTCAGTTCCTCGGCCCGCTCGTTGGTGAACGGGTCGAAGCAGGAGTAGGCCTCGAGGGTTGCCATCTGGGCCGCGGTCGCGTCGGCGATCTCGCGACGTCCGTGTCCGACGTTGCAGTACCAGAGGCTGGCCATGGAGTCGAGGTAGTCGTTGCCGTCGCCGTCGGTGACCGTCGAGCCGGCGCCCGAGACCAGTCTGATGAAGTCGTCCCGGGAGGGACGGGCGAACGGGTGCAAGAAGGTGCTCGGCACGACATGACCGTAGCCGTCTGCCGGAGGTGGCGAGTGTCTGGGAGACTGTTGCGATGGCTGAGATCCTGGTGGCGACAACAGCCTCCGACGACCGTCATCTGACCCCTGCGGGGCACCCCGAAGACCCGCGGCGGCTCGAGGCGGTGCTCGAGGCGTTAAGGGCGCCCGAGATCGCGGGAGCGGTGCGGGTGATCGAGGCCCCTCCGGCACCTCGCTCCGCGCTCGAGGCCGTTCATCCGGCGGAACATCTGGACCGACTGGAGGCGTTCTGCGCGGCGGGCGGGGGGCGCCTCGATCCCGACACCGGTGTCTCAACCGGTTCCTATGACACGGCGGTTCGCGCCGCGGGAGCTCTTCTCGAGGTGATCGGTGCCCTCGAGCGAGGCGATGTGGATCACGGCTTGGCCGCCGTGCGTCCCCCGGGTCATCACGCGCTCGCCTCGACCGCGATGGGGTTCTGCCTCGTGAACACGGTCGCCGTTGCGGCAGCAGCGCTCGCGGCTCGGGGCAATCGGGTGGCGATCGTCGATTGGGACGTCCACCACGGCAACGGCACTCAAGACCTGTTTTTCGATCACGGCGATGTGCTCTACGTGTCGACGCACCAGGCGCCGCACTATCCGGGCACGGGGCGGGCCAGCGAGGTTGGCTCGGGTGATGGCTTCGCAGCGACGGTCAACGTCCCGTTGCCCGCCGGTTCGGGCGGCGAGGTGCTCCGGGCCGCCTTCGATCGCGTGGTCGTGCCCGCCGTCGAGGAGTTCCAGCCCGACTGGCTGCTCGTGTCGGCGGGGTTTGACGCCCATCGGGACGACCCACTCGCCTCCCTCGCATTGGTTGAGGGGGACTTCGCCGCGCTCGCCGCTCGGCTTACGGGCCTCGTCGCACGGCGCCGCACGGCGTTCGTCTTGGAGGGCGGTTACCACCTTGGCGCGCTTGGTCGCTCGGTGCTGGCGACTCTGGCAGAGCTGGTGGATGCAGACGTCCCCGGTCTTGAGCGACGTTCTGATGATCGGGTCGGGGTTGAGGTGGTCGATCGGGTGCTCGCTGAGCGAGAGGCAGCGCTCGCGTGAGCGGCCGCAGTGGCGACGGGTTCATGCGCTGCTCCGATGGAGCGGTGCGATGGGGAGTTTTCGGCGCGGCCGGCGTGGTCTTCGTCCATCGCAGCGCCGAGGGGCCGGCGGTGATGCTGCAGCGTCGATCGGCCTTCGCCCACGAGGGGGGTACCTGGTCGTGCGCCGGTGGCGCTCTCGACGAGGGGGAGACCCCGCTCGAGGGTGGTCTCCGCGAGGCGAGTGAGGAGGTGGGAACGGTCCCGGCCGGCTGGCGGCTCCTCGGTGAGGTGGTGTTTGCTCCCGCGCGGGACTGGTCGTACACGACCTCGGTGGTGGAGGTGGGGGAGCGCTTCGGGGCCTCGATCAACTTCGAGACCGACGATGTCGCGTGGGTGCCGTTGGATGAGGTCGCTGCCCTGGACCTCCACGCGGGTTTCGCGGCGGCGTGGCCGCAGATCGCGGGTGTCGTGCTCGGCGCGGGGTGACCGCGCCGAGCACGAGCCCTCAACTCAGGCGCGTACGCCCTTGGCGATGGCGCCGAAGACGGCGTCCTTCAGCGGGATCATGCCCGCGATGATCGCTCCGTTGGCGATGACGTTCATCCAGTCGTCGCCGTGTACCCATCCCCAGCCACCGAGCACGTAGCCGGCGTCGCCCATGAGCCACACCATGAGGATGGCGATGAGGAGTGTGAGGTTGGCTCCGACGATCGGCAGCTTGCCGATGGTGTCGGAGAGTCCGATGGTCCCCAGGACGCTGTGGAGGACGGTCATGACCGCCTCCAGCAAGATCGCCATGGTGATGAACAGTGCAACCGTGTACATGGAGTACCTCCTTGTGATCACAGGGTGTGATCACAAGCGCACAAAGCAAACATCACGAGCGCACAAGTGGTGGATGCTGGGCTGGCGCCGGATTCGGCCCGGTGGAGCAGGCGGGGGTCCCCACTACCGTCGCGCGCATGGACGACTCCCCGAGACTGTGTGTGCTCGGCGACTTCGCCTGGGACGTGCTGATCCGGACCAACAGCGAACTGCTTCGCGGTGGCGACACGTTCGGCGAGGTCGTTCTCCTTCCCGGGGGGAGTGGCGCCAACGTCGCGGTGTGGGCTACACGTTGCGGTCTGCCGACCACCTTTATTGGCAAGGTCGGGCGGGATCAGATGGGACTCCTGGCCCGCGAGGACCTCGACCGGGAGGGTGTCGCCCACCACCTCGTCGAGTCAGGGGCGCACGCCACCGGCTCGGTCGCCGTCTTCGTAGACCACACGGGCGAGCGCTCGATGGTGTCGGGGCATGGCGCCGACTTCTACCTGCTGCCTTCCGAGCTGCCCGCGGCCCCGATTACGCGCGCCGATCATCTCCACTTGACGGCCTGGTCGCTCTTCACCGATCCTCCGCGAGCCGCGGCGCGCCGGGCTGCCGTGCTCGCCAAGGCCGCCGGCGCTGGTATCAGCCTCGACCCGGGCTCCTTCCAGATGATCGGCGAGATGGGAGTCGATCAGTTCCTCTCGGTCACGACTGATCTCGGCGTCGACGTGTTCCTGCCGAACAAGGAGGAGGCCGCGGTGCTCACCGGCGCCGACGACCCAGAATCAGCCTGCTCGGTGCTCGCGGAGATGTATCCCGGCGCCATGATCGTGGTGAAACTCGATGCCGATGGTGCGCTCGTCGGTGGAAGCGGCGGCGTCCACCATGTCGCTCCCCACTCGAACAAGCTGGTCGACGCGACCGGGGCAGGGGATTCGTTCGCCGGAGCGTTCCTGTCCAGGCTGCTTCGGGGAGCCGATCCGGTCGAGGCCGCCGATTTCGCGGTTCGAGTGGCCGAGTGGGTCATCGAGCATCCCGGAGCGCGACCGAAGCCCGGTCCGGCGCTCGCTCGGATTCTCGGCCCGTGAGGTGCCGCGGGGCTGCGGGTGACAAGAGTCACTCAGGGGGGTCGCAGATGTGTAAAGGTATGGGCGCCCGATTGTGGGCTCCTAGGAGGTTCATATGAATGAAGTCATGCTGACGGGTGACAACTACACGCTCGTCTACAACGCCCTGTCCTTCGGCACCGCGGTCATGCTCGGTGCCTTCGTCTACTTCCTCACGCAGATCAACAGCGTGGCGAAGGCCTACCGCTCCGGTGTCGCCGTCTCGGCGGTCGTCGTCGGTATCGCGGGCTATCACTACTACCGGATCTGGCAAGGCTTCTCCGAAGGTGAGATGAACGAGGGCTACCGCTACGCGGACTGGCTCATCACTGTTCCTCTGCTCGTGATCGAGCTGCTCATCGTCCTCGGCGTCGCCAACGAGGTCCGCAAGGGCCTCATGCGCAAACTGGTGCCCGCCACCGTCCTTATGATCGCCCTCGGCTACCCGGGTGAGGTCTCGAGCGACAACGGCACGAAGTGGCTCTGGTGGGTCCTCGCGATGATCCCGTTCGTCTACATCCTGTGGGTGCTCTACGGACAGCTTCAGGAGGCCTCGAGCCGTGAGTCGGGCGCAGTCGCCGGCGCCATCAAGAACGCCACGGTGGTGCTCTTGGTGACCTGGTGCGTCTACCCGATCGCCTACCTCTTCCCGGTGTTCGACGCGAACTCCGAGGGTCTCGAGGTGCTGCGTCAGGTGGGCTACACCTTCGCTGACATCACCGCGAAGGCGCTCTACGGTCTGATGATCCTCGGGATCGCCAAGGCACGTTCCGCGAACGAGTCCTGATCCTCCGATCGCGTCAGCGATCAGAGCCTGAACATGCAGGGAGCCCGGGCCTCGGCCCGGGCTCCTTCGCGTGGAGCGGGTGACGGGAATCGAACCCGTATCATCAGCTTGGAAGGCTGAGGTTCTAGCCGTTGAACTACACCCGCGGGTGCCCGCGAGGTTATCCGGCGCTCGTCATCCTCCCCCCGGTCACACCCCTCGGGCAGGATGCTGGTTGAGATGAACGCCCCCTTTCGGCCTCCCGAGCACGCCGATCGCTCGATGATCGACAAGGTCCGCAAGCTCCTTGCCATGGCCGAGGGCACCGACCATCCCGAGGAGGCTGATGCCTTCGCCCGCAAGGCAGCCGATCTCATCGCGCGATATCGGGTCAGCGAGTCCGCCCTGCGCGAGGTCAACCCCGACGAACTCGAGATCGCCGAACTCGACCTCGGGCGTGGCGCCTATGTCCGAGCGCGGTTCCACCTGCTGGCTGGCATCGCCGAGGCCCACGGATGTCTCGCCACCTTCATGACCGAAGCGCGGGGCACCGTCGCCCACGTCACCGGGCACCGTCGCGACACGTTGACGGTTCGAGTGCTCTTCACCTCGTTGCTCTCCCAGATGACCCACCGCGCCGGAACCGAGCGACGTGCGACCGCCGCGGCCACCCAGCGGTGGCGGAGATCGTTCATGTTCGGCTTCGCCGATCAGGTCGCCTCGATGCTCCAGAGCGCGCGGGACGAGGCAATCGCCGAAACCGACGATCCCAATTCGATCCTGCCGGCCCTTCGCGCGCAGGATGCGGTGGTGCGCGATTACGCCGGTCAGCGGCTCGGCCGTATCGTCACGGCGCGACCCGCAGCCCCTGCCGTGCGCGACGGGCTTCGGGCCGGCCGGCAAGCTGCCGCTGAATCCGACGTCGGTCGGGTTCGTCTGCGTGGACGCACCGCGATCGGGACGGGGTCATGACCGTCGACGCCGACCGCAGCCAGGTCTACGCGGCCGAGGAGGCGGCCTTCGGGGGCACGCTCCTCGAGGAAGTCACCCCGTTCGAGCATCTCGAACGGTTGGCGACGCGCACGATGGCACTCGCGTGGTGGAGCGGTCCGGTCGTGCCGGTGGTCGCTGCTCGCTCCGGCGCCGGTTCATCGTGCGCCCGATCCGGCCCCGAGGGGGTCGAGATCCGCCTCGCCCAACCGCAGTGGACTCCGGCGACGCTCACTCACGAACTCGCCCATGTGCTCGCGGGGCTCCATGCCGGTCACGGTCCAAGCTTCCGGCGCGCTCACATCGACATCGTCACGAGCGCTCTCGGACAGGAGGCGGGCTGGTGGCTCCGCGACGCCTATGTGGCCTGTGATCTCCCGGTGCCACCGTCCGAGCGGATCGTCGAGCCCGCGGCGCCGACCGACGGGCCGATAGCGCTCTAACCCTCGCTTGTCGCTGCCCCCCAACGCTCCCGCAGCGTGTCGCTGAGATGTGCGACCGGGCGGCTGAAGCCGTCCGCTCCGGCTGGCCCGGCATCGAATACGGTGGGGTCGGCCACACCGATGGCGAGCACGATCGTGTGGAGCGACATCGTGTCGAGCAGGTCGACCAGCGGTTCGAGGAGGGGGGCGCGGCGGTCGTCGGCGAGCGCCAGAAGGTCCGGGTCCGCCTCGAGGGAAGTCCTCGCCGCGGAGCAGGCGTCGAAGGCATCTCCCACCGATGAGAGCGCCCCGGAGAGCGTGTCCGCCCCAGTCAGATCGCCGATCGACTCGATGTAGCCGTCGGCGGCGAGGAGACACTCGAGCAGAGCATCGGGGGCGACGGGCGCGCGACGATCGTCGGCGCCCTCATCGCCGGTCGGCGCGCAGGCGACGAGCGCGCAGGTGACGACGGCGATGGCCGAGCTCGGTCGGATCAGGCCTCCTCGGGGCCGAGTGCGTCGAGGAACGCCTCGACCACAGCAGGGTCGGCCGGGACGAGGTGCTGCTCCTCGGGGTAGGCGCCGGAGGCGACATCGGCGTTGAACTCGGTGAAGGCCGCGATCCGTTCGTCCTGCAGTCGGGCGAACTCCGCGGCGAAGTCGCGGTACACCTTGGCGTGCCGTGGCAGATGCCCGCGGGTGTAACCGAGAAGGTCGCAGGAGAAGAGGTACTGCGCATCGCAGCCGGCGCCCGCTCCCATCGAGAACATGACGAGGGATGTCCTCTTGGAGATCTCGGTGGCGATCTCCGGTGGAACGACCTCGATCTCGGCGGCGAAGGCGCCCGCCTCCTCGAGGGCTCGCACCCCGCGCCACACGTCAAGCGCTGAGTCGAGGGTTTTGCCGACTGCGCGGAA
>Ga0222719_10001864_pt1 | contig 19884 bp, 27 predicted proteins | sample C33_34DmetaG_FD_165039 | JGI IMG/M metagenome (GOLD analysis project Ga0222719, IMG submission 165039) | Estuarine water microbial communities from San Francisco Bay, California, United States - C33_34D | ecosystem: Environmental > Aquatic > Marine > Unclassified | place: USA: California... | reverse complement strand
TGATGTTGAGATTAGAAGGCTAATGTGGGATTACCTAAAACTTTTAAACGATAATGGAACAACAATAATTTTAACAACACATTATTTAGAAGAAGCAGAAAATTTATGTAAAAACATAGCAATCATTGATGATGGAAAAATATTAGAAAATTCAAGTATGAAAAATTTTCTCGGTCAGCTTAAAAATGAAAAATTTATCTTATATACCGAGAATTTAATTTCTGAAGATTTTTCATTAGATAATAAATATTTTAAAGTTCTAGACGAGAATACAATTGAGGTTTCAGTGTCGACTGAATCAAATATTAATTCCTTAATACAAGAATTATCTTCCCAAGGAATAAAAGTTAAATCCTTAAAAAATAAAACAAGTAGGCTGGAAGAGTTATTTATGAGGTTAGTAGATAAAAATGATAAATAATAATTTTAGAATTCAAATAACAGCTTATAACACTATAGTTAGAAAAGAGGTTCTAAGATTTTCTAGAATTTGGAAACAAACACTAATCCCTCCAGTAATAACAAATATTTTATATTTTATAATTTTTGGAAATTTAATTGGAGAGAGAATTGGTCAAATAGAATCTTTTAGTTACACTGATTTTATTTTTCCTGGGTTGCTTTTAATGTCAGTTATAACTCATTCTTATACAAATACTGTTTCATCATTATACATCTCAAAATATCATAGATATATTGAGGAGCTTTTGGTCTCTCCAATTCAAAATTATACGATACTTGCAGGATTTATTACTGGCGGCGTAATTCGCGGACTATCTGTTGGCGTTGTTGTAATAATTGCAGCGCAGTTTTTTGTGACATTTACAGTGCACAATCTATTCCTTATGATGATAGTAATAATACTATCATCAACTTTATTCTCTATGTGTGGCTTTTTAAATGGCTTGTTTGCAAGTGATTGGGATGATATTAACGTTATTCCTACATTTATTATGACCCCTCTAACTTATTTAGGAGGTATATTTTTCTCAATATCTATGTTGCCAGGAATTTGGCAAGATATTGCTTTAATAAATCCTATTTTATATCTAATAAACGCTTTAAGGTTTTCTATGTTAGGTATCACAGATGTAAGTATCGCTATAGCATTTTTAATAATCTTATTATTTAATATTGTTTTGGCTGCTTTGTGTATATATTTTCTAAAGATTGGAAAAGGGTTAAGAACATAATAGTTGATATGGATAAAAAAGAAAAAATTTTAAATGAAATATGGTCAGAGTTTAATTTAAGTCTTAAAAAAGGCGGTCATCCATTTCATATTTTCTCAATATCCACAATAAATAACAATAAACCAGACGCAAGAAATGTTGTTCTAAGAAATGTAGAAAAAGAAAAAAGATTAATAAGTTTCCATACCGACTTAAGATCAAAAAAAATTAACCAAATAAAAAATGATAGCAATGTATGTGCTTTGTTCTATGATAAAGATAAAAAAATTCAAATTAGATTGCGTGGAATTATTTCTATTGAAAAAAGTAAAGAAACTATATTAAAAAAATGGAATGCATTAAAACCTATGAGTAAAAAATGCTACATAAACAAATGTGCTCCGGGCGAAGTTATAAAAAACTCAAAAGATTATTTATTCTCTAAGGAAGATATTCCTGATATAGAATATGGAAAAATTAATTTTTCTATAATTAATATAAAAATTGACGAAATAGACTGGTTGAATTTGAGTCATAAAGGCCATGAAAGAATGATAATTTCTTTTTTTAAAAAAGAAACTCATTTTAATTGGATAGCTCCTTAAATAAATTTAAAATTACCATGAAAGAACTAAATAATATTTTAACTAGAACATCATTCTCAAAACTTAAAATCCCATACCCAAGTAATGAGCAAATGGATTTAATCTATAAGGCTGCATTAAGAGCACCGGATCACAAATGGTTAAGGCCTTCAAGGTTTATTCAAATTACAGGATCTGGTTTAGATAAACTATCGGAAATTTTTTATAATTATGGAAAGAATAATATTGATGGCATTTCTGAAGAAAAATTAAATAAATATAAAAGCCTACCTTATAGATCTCCTATGATTGTGGTTTTAGTTTCAAATATTACAGATCACCCTTCTGTACCCGAACACGAACAAATGTTTACTACTGCAGCGGCGGCACAAAATATCTTGCTAGCATTACATGCTTTGAATTTTGGAGGTATATGGAGAACTGGGATTTTTGCCATGAATATCGATATTGAAAAATCTTTAGGCTTATCGAGCAATCAAAAAATCTTAGGTTATCTTTATATTGGGACCCCAGATGGCAAAAGTAAAAAAATACCAAATTTAGATATAAAAGAATTTGTTACAAAAATAGATAAATAATATCGCTTTAATACCACCATTTTTTTGATATTACGCCTCTCAGTAACCAAAAAAATGTATAAACAGATATGCCAATAACTGCTAATTTGCCAACCTGAAGTATCTTATACTCATCCATCTGTCCAGAAATAGAAGCCAGTCCAAATATTGTTAGAAACATAAAAACTGTAAGCCAAGCGGTAGCAAGCCAAAAAAGTCCTTCAAGAATGGTATTAATTAAGTCTTTATCCATATAACATAGGTTAACATGATAATATTTAGCAAACTATAAAGGAGTTACGAACATGTCAGATGAAATGTGCAAAAAGGATATTAGAGGTCTTTTAAAAACTTTTGGTGTTATGGCGGATGAAGCAATAGTGGGCCATATTGCAAAAAATCCAAATGTAAACACGCTAAACTTTAAAGTTATACTTGAAGATCTGACAAAATACGATGATGAAAATACTGAGAAACTTAGTCTAGAAGTTACTAAAAGTATTAATTGTAAGTAATTTATTTTCTTATTTTTTTTAGGAAATCTAGGGTTATTTTTTGAATCTTTTTATCATGCATTAAACCGTGCCCTTTTGATAACTGAGTACCGTCGTCAATTATTATTGATTTACTCAACGGATTATTATTCTTAAATTGACCGCAATGCCCTTTCAGGTATTCAGCCTGAAACCATGGGTCATATTTTGCCACTAGAGATAACACAGGCTCATTATACCGAGTATTAACACCTTGATACTCCTCCCATCCAGCATTACATGTCCACCCCTCAATAACCCTACCTTTAACACTAGATTCTATATTTTTTGGAGTGTAGGTAGCAGTTGTTATACCACCCTCGCTTAAACCAACTAAGAAAATGTTTTCATTATCGGTCCAACTAAGTTGTTTTGCTTTCAAAATTGCATTTTCTGCATCTATATGTCTAATTTTTAAAACACTTCTATACATGCCTCCTCTTGGTATCGATGTATCGCAAGATTGAGCATATTTTTTTCTTGCCATGCTTGGAGGCGCTATAACTGCATATCCATTTTTAGCAAAAAAATCTATTCTTTTTGCTGTTCCAGCCCAATGGCCGGCACAACCGTGAAGATAAATTATTGTCTTAAATTGATTATTTAAAAAATCTTCAAAGCCGCTAATATCTTTAATTGATCCTCTGTAAATACCTCCACTACCTAAAGGTATTCTAACTAACGCATTAACCCATGGAAGATTAACTTCATTAGGATCAGAAAAATTTTTTACATTCATTTCATCACTATCAGTAAAAACTTTTGATGAGTTATGAAAGTCTGAATAAAAATTATTATAATTATCTGCGTAAGTATTAGCAGTAAAATATATTATAAAAACAAATAATGGTAATATTATTTTCATCTCTATATGTTAAATAATAAATTGTTTTATGTATACTGTTTTAATGCTACGTAACGATTACCCAAATTTAAGCTTTGATGAAGATATAAATCTTTGGAACAAAAATCTCAAACAGAGAGATATTTTCCCTATTGAGCTGATAATAGATAAAAAAAATAAAAATTTTAGTAATTTAAAAAAAATTTTTAATACTTTAAGTTTAGACAAGATAAAACCTGATGATTTTATTAATGTTTACCTTAATGCTAAAAGAGAAAGCGATATTAATTATTTTATTCTAAAAATGACCAACTTATTTATTTCGCATAAAGTTAATAAATCTCTTAGTGAAGGACAATCTATAAAATCTGCTAGAACTCAAACCGTAGCTAGAATATTATGCCTTTCATTTTCTGACCCTAAACTATCAAGTGAATCAAATTTTAAAAATTTAAAAAAAGTAGTTAGGGAATGTACAAAGGATATTCGCATGTAATCTATAAAATAAACATAATTTAAAATTTTATTATAGTAGTATAAGATTTTATTTTAGGTTTATAAATATGAAACAAATTTTAGTTACGATAGATTGGATAAAAAAAGATTATACTTCTCATCCAGTTAGATTTGTTGTGGAGTTTTTAGCCTGGTTTATTACTATTGGGTGCTCTATAGTCATGGCTTTAACTGTACCAAACCCTCCTCTATTTGAGCTTTACACCGTATGGATATTGGGCTGCATACTTTATACCTGGGCTTCATGGACCAGAGGCTCATTTGGAATGCTTGCTAACTATATAGCATTAACGCTGATAGATAGTTTTGGGTTATATAGGATTATTATTACAGGATAGACTTAATATGCTCTGGCGGTCTTCCAATGGCCGCATCGTTATTAGATACAAGTATTGGTCTTTCAATTAATATTGGGTAATTTAATAGAGTTTCTATTATTTCTTTATCAGTCATATCCTTTATAGATAAATTTTTTTCTTTTATTAAAGGTTCTTTTTTTCTCACAAGGTCAATTGGCTTAATACGAAGTTTTTTAATTATTTGTTCAAGCTCAGAAAAAGATATTGCATCCGATAAGTATAATTTTACTTTTACATTTTCAGTATTTTTTTCGAGGATTTTCAAACCTTCTCTTGATTTGCTACATCTTGGGTTGTGATAGTAAATAAATGATTTATCCATGCCTAGTTCTTTCCTTGGGATCTTTAGGATCTGAATTTATATGAATAAACATATAAAATAAAATCTACATTCAAAATTATATACTTTTGTAACAATAAATGAAATTTTTTTAATTTATAAATATTTAAGAACTATTAATATTTTTTTATTGAAAAAATATTACTATCTATTAATTTGCTTCCATGCAGCTCAAGAAGCTCTATTAAAACAAAACAGCCTATTACTTTTGCCCTGGCTTCATTGATTAAGGACTCTGCGCACGCTAACGAACCGCCTGTAGCTATAAGATCATCGACAATAATAACCCTTTTATTAATAATATTCTTGGATTTTTGTATTGATAATTTTGATTCCCCATACTCTAGAGAATAATTTTTTTCTATTATATCGCCAGGAAGTTTGCCAGGTTTTCTAATCATAAGAGAGCCAATTCCAAGCCTACTTGCTAATAATGTAGAAAAAAGAAATCCTCTTGATTCAATTCCAGCTATTAGGTCAGCATTCATATTTGATGCGTTGGTAGCAAAAATATCTATAACTTTTGTCATTGCTTTATGGTTTAGTAATAAAGGACTAATGTCTTTGAAAAGAATACCTTTTTTTGGAAAATCTTCAGTGTTACTTATATAATTATCTAAATCAAAATCACTCATAATTTAAAATACTAGAGATACTTGGTTTATGACTCCAGTTTTATACAAAGTGGCGTCCCCAAGGGGAGTCGAACCCCTGTTGCCGAGATGAAAACCCGGTGTCCTAGGCCTCTAGACGATGGGGACCCTAGAAAGTGTGAGATTTTGTAGCGGATTGCTCTCAATGTCAAGCAATCATAGTCTTTGCATTCAAAATCCTTTTAATACAAGACTCTTTGCCGAGCAAATAAATAGTAATATCAATAGATGGAGAAGAAAGTGACCCTGTTAAGGCAACCCTCGTAGGTTTTGCAAATCTAGGAAGATCAAGATCAAGTTCCTGCATAATTGCATCAATAACATCTTTTATATTTATTAATGTCCATTCATCAATGAGCTGCAATTTGCTTATCAATACTTCAAATAAATTAATATTTTCTTTTATATAAAATTTATCGACAAGTTTTTTATCTATATCAAACTCGTCTTTCAGGAAGAATTGGCTTTCATCAATAATTTCTTTAACGGTCTTACACCTATCTCTTTGCGCCTCTATTATCTCTATAATTCTTTCTTCTTTTAGGGTATTAAAATCATCGGTTAAATAAATAAATTCTTTATATAAATCATTAATTTGCAATTCTTTTATAAAATATTTATTAAGAGAGATTAACTTTTTATAATCAAATATTGAGGACGATTTGTTTAAATTCTTTAAATTAAATAAATCAATTAATTCCTCTAATGTGAACTTTTCTTTATCACCTTCAGCCCACCCTAGTCTTGCTAGATAATTAATGATCGAGATTGGCAAAAAACCTTCCTTGCGAAAATCATAAGTGCTTGTTGCGCCATGTCTTTTTGATAGTCTTTTTCTATCTTCACCCATTATTAGTGGGATATGTGTGTATGAAGGTATTTTGTAGCCAAGCGCGTTCATCATATGTACCTGTCTGAAGGTATTATTTAAATGATCATCGCCTCTAATTACATTTGTAACACCCATTTCGATATCATCAACCACAACGGTCAAATTATAAGTAGGAGTTCCATCAGCTCTTTGGATAATCAGGTCGTCAAGTTCTTTATTATTTACTAAAACATTGCCTTTTAAAGTGTCATTAAGCTCAATTTCACCTTCCAGCGGGGTTTTAAACCTAACCACAGTATCATCAGCCTTTTTTAATGATAACTCCCTATTTCTTCCGTCATATTTTGGTTTTAAACCAGCTTTTTGTTGTTCAGCCCTAAGTTTATCAAGCTCTTCTTTAGAGCAATTGCAGTAATATGCGTGCCCTAACTCCAATAATTTAGCTACGGCAGCTTTATATATATCTGTTCTATCGCTTTGATAAATAAGGCTGTCATCATAATCAATTCCCAGCCAATCTAAAGATTCCAATATACTTTCGACATATTTAGATTCTGACCTTATTTTATCTGTATCTTCTATTCTAAGAAGAAATTTACCACCCTGACTTCTTGCGTAGAGCCAATTGAATAGCGCTGTCCTAGCGCCTCCTATGTGCAAATTTCCCGTAGGACTTGGTGCAAATCTAGTTATAACCATTATTAATACCTTGAAAATTTAGTGTAAGAGCTGTATTTTTATTCGTTTCAAATATAGACTGCAATCATATTATGTTAATAGATGAATATAAAGCTCTGAGTTCAAGAAATGATTTTTTCATAGATCCTGAGCAACAAAAAACCATTAATTCTTTTCAAGAATTATATAACCGAATTCTTGGAATTAGAAACCCGGGTGATTCAATACTTGGAAATATTGGCGTAAACTTATTTAGAAAAAGCGGTAACCAAAAAAATAAAGGTATATATTTATATGGGGGAGTTGGTAGAGGGAAAACATTTTTAATGGATATGTTTTTCAAGGAACTTCCAATAAAAGATAAAAAAAGGATACATTTTCACAGGTTTATGAATGAAATCCATGAAAAGTTAAATTCAAAGAAAGATATTGTGAATCCTATTGATGTAATTGCAAAAGATATATCTTCAGAAATAAGCGTTTTGTGTTTTGATGAGTTTGTCGTTAATGATATTGCTGACGCTATGATTTTAGGTGAACTTCTAAAAGGATTATTCGCAAACAAAGTTACCATAGTTTTCACGTCAAATACGGAACCAAAAAATTTATACGCACAAGGTCTTCAAAGAGAAAAATTTACATATGCAATAAAACTAATAGAAGAGAATTCAGAAATTATACATTTAGATAGTAATAAAGATTATAGGTTATTGAAGTTTGGTAATGTTAGGACATATCATTATCCAAATAATGAGCAAACAGATTTAAATATGCAGCAATATTTTTCTTCAATCGCTCCTGATTGGTTTAACTGGTTTACAAGAAAGCCAGTATTTGAAGGCGCAACAATACCTGTTAATAACAGAGATATTGATGTTAGATTTTTATCGTCAAATACAGTTTGGTTTAAATTTGACGTTATATGCGGAGACGGAAGGTCGCAAAATGACTACATAGAAATTTCAAAAATTTATCAGAATGTGTTTATTTCAGATGTGCCAGAAATGAATGATGAATTAGTTGATGAAGCCAGAAGATTTCTTAATATGATTGATGAATTTTATGATAGAAATGTTAAAGTTATAATCTCAGCAAAGGTATCGATTGATAATCTTTGCAATATAAAAAAAATAAATAGTGATTTTAAAAGAACAAAAAGTAGACTTAATGAAATGCAATCTACCGAATATATGAAAAAAGAACACATACAATAGGTGAAATAGTAAAAATGAAAAAACCAGTTAACGTTGCGATTACAGGAGCCGCAGGTAACATAGCTTATTCTGCTATATTTAGAATAGCGTCAGGACAAATGCTTGGTATTGATCAACCGGTAAATATTAAATTAATAGATATTGAGCCTGCAATGAACGCTCTAAATGGCGTTAAATATGAGCTTGAAGATTGCGCATTCCCTCTTGTTAATTCAATAACTACAACGTTTGATTTAACTGAAGGTTTTGATAGATGTGATTATGCATTGCTTATAGGCGCAAAACCCAGAATGAAAGGAATGGAAAGGAAAGATCTGTTAAAAGACAATGGAAAAATATTCAAGCCACAAGGAAAAGCTATTGATGAAGTTGCTAATAAAAATATAAAAGTATTAGTGGTTGGTAATCCAGCTAATACAAATGCATTAATTGCAATGCATAACGCTCCAAGTATTCAGCCATCACAGTTTACTTCGATGATGCGTCTTGATCATGATAGATCATTGGCACAAGTCGCAAATAAATTTAATGTAAGTATCAACGAAGTTAAAAAAATAATTGTATGGGGAAATCATTCCAATACACAAGTGCCGGATTTATCATATGCAGAGGTATCAGGAACTGATATTAAAAATATTATGAGTGAAGACTGGTATGCAAATAATTTCATACCGAGAATACAAAAAAGAGGAGCTGAAATTATAGAAGCAAGAGGATTATCATCTGCAGCATCTGCAGCGAATGCAGCTATTGCGCATATGAGAGATTGGATTTTAGGAAATAATGATTGGTTAAGTATCGGTCAAATTTCAAATGGAAACCCTTTTGGAATTTCTGATAATTTAATGTTTTCATTCCCCTCTTATTGTTCAGATGGAAATTATTCAATGATAGATAACTTAAGTATTTCTGAAGTTTTAAAAGATTATATAAAAATTACTGAAGACGAGCTTCTTAACGAAAGAGATTCTGTTATAGATCTTCTTTAAAAAGAAATTAAATTCATCAATAGATAATTTTATTAGGCTATATTTTAACGCCTTCCCATTCAGTTATAAAATCTTCAATAAGTGCCGCAACTTCATCAGGCCTATCTTCTTGGGACCAGTGCCCTGCTCTTTCTATAAATTGTAATCTAACCGGACCTGCAATATCTTGCTTTAATCTTTCACCAGATTCTTTTGGCATCCAAGCATCATGTAACGCCCAAAAAACTGCTGTTGGACATATAATTTTTTTATGGTCAACTGCTAGCGTTTCTTCATTTGTTGGTTGAGAACAAATTTTAACCAGCGATTTAAATCCTGTTAAACCATCTCTTCCCCAGTGACACAAGTAGTTTTCTTTTACGTTTTTATCTGTGAAAGCGATTTTATCATGACTTCCTGTCCTCATTAAGCCTGCAAATTGTGCAACTGCACCAGGCATTGCTCCAGCCAAAACTTCATCACTAGCTCCGACTAATCCATTAAATGCTTCAACTTCTAAAACCGGCCAATAATCATATGCCACAGGATTCAGTAGAACTAATCTGCTTATATAATTACAATATTTAGACGCAAATACCTGACATACTCCACCACCATGATCATGACCGACTAGAATAACATTACCTTTGATTCCTAATTCTTCGATAATAGCTTTAATAGCTTCTGCCTGATTGTTAAAAGTATGCTCAAAATTATCTAAAGGCATTGATGATTGGCCATATCCCACCATATCCATAGCATAAGAGTGAAATTTCCCCTCTAAGTTTTTTTGAACATGTCTCCATAATCTTGCATTTGTAGGGATACCATGCACAAATAGTATTGGAACACCTTTATTTCCTTTGCCATATTCCTCTAAATTTATTTCAAGATCTTGATTGCATGCGTTTATATTGACTTTCATTTTTATCCTCTCAATTTATTATTATTATTAATGCTGTTATTATATTTATATAATCTCTAAATAATTTAACAAATTCAAGAAAAATATAAAAATTTATGATTTATTTAATTACTATAGTATTACTAATAATATCAATTATTTACGCTTCGAAAAAGATAAAAAGTAAACCTAAGTTTTTGTTTTTGATTGTTTCAATAGGAGTATTGTATCTGATAGCTACAGGTAAAGCACATTGGATATCTGCAGTGGTTGTTGCTTTAATACCTGTAATAAAAAAATTATTCATAATATTTAGATACTTACCAATAATTAAGAGATTTACATCAGGCTATCAAAATAGAAATCAACAAAAAAAATCATATGAAATGTCTCGAAAAGAGGCGGCAGATATTTTAGGGATAAGCGAAAACTCATCAAAACAGGAAATTATATTTGCTCATAAAAAAGAAATGCAAAAGCATCATCCTGACAAAGGCGGCTCAAAAGATATGGCGTCAAAAATAAATGCTGCTAAGGATATACTTTTAAGCTAAAGATATATCTTTCTTTTTAAATTTTTTCTTTCTTTAGTGAACTTCTTTCTATGTTTTATGCTTTTTTCATTAACTCTTTTTCTCCAAAGCCGAAATGATGACGGCTTTAAATTCTTTCTCATAATCTTAATCACTGCAGATTCAGATATACTTGTCTTTTCAAATATTTCTTCAAAAGTAATTCTATCTGCCCAGGCCGCCCATATTATCCAATCTATCGAATCTTTACTTTTTGGTTCAGGCTTTTTAATTTTTGTTTTAGGCCAATTTTCTTTTTTCATATAAATTTTACGCAGTTAGTTTTGCACGATATATTTTTTTTTGTACTTAATACGTCAACAGATATATTTAGACCATTAATAACTAATAACTTATTTTCATAAGAGGATTTGTTTCCAGTGAGTATATTTATGCATTCAATTGCCATCATTGAGCTTATCATTCCAACTAAAGGTGCTAAAACACCAGTATCAGAACATGAGTTATTATCAGTTAAATTTTCGTAGACACATTCATAACATGCACTTTTATTAGAAATTACTGACATAAGCTGCCCTGTGTAACCTTCAACCGCACCAATTATGAGTTTTTTATTTTTTAACAAGCACGCTTTATTGATAATTTTTCTAACCTCAAAATTATCCGTTCCATCAATAACAATATCTGAATTCTCGATTATTTTTTCTGCTTGACTGCATTTTATAATTTTTTCAGAATATTTATTTATACCAATATCTGGATATTTTTCTTTAAGAGTTTTTTCAATAATATTAACTTTTAGTTTCCCGATATCTTTCGAAGAAAAATTTATCTGCCTTTGTAAATTTGTATCTTCTATAACATCAAAATCTACTAAATTAATTTTTTTAACCCCTGAAGAAGCAATATAAGTAGAGAGTAAATTACCTAATCCACCCAGACCAAAAATAGTAACTTCTGCTAAGTTTAGTTTTTGCTGCCCTTCTATACCAATGTTAGGCAACAATATATGTCTGGAGTAAAATAAAAGATCTTTGTCATCCAGGTGAGTAAATTGCATTTATTTTTTACGGGCGTTGAATTTATCTAGCTGTTCTTTTGTTGCCTCTTTCTGATATAGTTTTTTCCATTCACTGTAGGGCATGCCGTATACTATTTCTCTAGCGTCATCATAGGAAATCTCAACACCTTTTTCTTTTGAAGAGGCAACATACCATTTTGACAAACAATTCCTACAAAAGTCAGCTAAATTCATTAAATCTATATTTTGTACTTCAACTTTATTTTGCAGATGCTTGATGAGCATCTCGAAAACTTCTGACTGTATTTCCATTGTAAGATTTTTATTGCTATCATTCATAGTAAATTAACTCCATAATTTTTTATTAAAGCATACCTATTATAAGGTAATATTTTGCAATTCTACAAGGGTGTTTTTATGCTTACAAAAGAAGATATAACAGTTGGTATATTGGCTGGCGGGAAAGCAACTCGAATGAATAACAAAGACAAAGGTCTTGTCCTTGTGAATAAAAAACCTTTGATTGAAAAAATTCTTGAAACAGTATCAGAAAATACTTCAAAAATTATAATTAATGCAAATAGAAATTTAAGTACATACAAAAATTACAATTACCCTGTAATTTCAGATAGTTTGGATAATTTTCAAGGTCCGTTATCCGGAATATATAGTATGTTAAAGTCTATAGATACAGATTACTTAATTACATTACCGTGTGATTGCCCAAATTTTAGTTGGTATGTTATACAAAAAATGATTGATCATTCGAATGAGGAAAATGACGTTTGTGTGGCACATAATGGAATAAGATCTCAGCCTGTGTTTATGCTAGTATCAAAATCAAAAGTTCAATCCCTGCATAATTACCTTGCTAATGGTGATAGAAAAATTGACATTTGGTATAAGCAAAATAATCATAAATATATATATTTTGATAATGATACACAATATTTTGACAATATAAATACAACAGAGCAACTCAATGAGTACAATTCAAAATAAAAAGTTGATTGGTTTTGCTGCATATAGCGGAACTGGCAAAACAACACTGATTAAAAAAGTTGTTGGTATCCTTAAAAAGTCTAATTACAGGGTTTCTGTAATAAAACACGCTCATCATAATTTTGATGTAGATCAACCTGGCAAAGATAGCTATGAAATTAGAAAATCTGGGGCCGAAAATATGCTTATATCCTCATCAAACAGATGGGCGCTTATGCACGAAAATAACGATAATTATGAATTGAGACTAAATGATTTATTAAGTATTCTCGACAATATTGAGAGCGATATAGTACTTGTTGAAGGATTTAAGGCCGAAAAATTTCCTAAAATTGAGCTATATAGAGAAGATGTTGGTAAAGGCAAAGACCTACTATCTAATGATGACGACAGCATTATTGCTGTTGCTACCGACGCAGATATTAAGATAAAAGATAATTTAGTAGCATTAGACATCAATAATTATAAAGAAATTGCTAATTTTATAATAAATTACCTGGATGTTGACAAGTAAACTCTCGCTTAAATTATGATCATTAATGTGTTAGTATAGCTTCTCTTGAAAAATACACTGGTTAAAAAAAATATTATTTAAGAAAATAATATTCATCCAAATATGACTAATAAAAAAATTACAATAAAAGATGGGCAATCTAATAATGAAGCAGAACTTCCAGTTTTAGAGTCTATTTTGGGGCCAGATGTAGTTGATATTAGAGCTTTAGAGAAAGACTTGGGTTATTTGTCTCATGACCCAGGTTTCATGGCAACATCAAGCTGCGAAAGTAAAATAACTTTTATTGATGGGAATGAGGGTAAATTATGGTATAGAGGTTACCCGATAGAAGAGCTTGCTGAAAAAAGTAATTTCATAGAAACTGCCTATCTACTTTTAAATGATAAACTTCCAAATAACAATGAGTTAGAGTTATTTTCTAAGAATATTTCTAGTAGTTATAACGTAGATCCTGCAATTAAAAATATAATAGAAGTATTTGACAAGAGCAGTCATCCGATGGCTATTATGACCGCTTGCCTAAGTTACTTATCAGCTAAATATCACGATAATATGGATATTCAAAACAAGGATTATAGGTATAAGTCGACAATTAACCTTATATCTTCAGTGCCTGTGATATCAGCATGGATTTTAAATTATATTTTAAGTGAACAATTCCAAGAACCAAGCGAGAAAAGATCAATAGCAGAGAATTTTATAAATATGGCGTTTCCTAAACTTGATCCTGATCAAAAAAACTTATCTTCAAAAGCAATGGATATTATATTTCTATTGCATGCAGACCATGAGCAAAATGCATCAACTTCAACAGTTAGATTATCGGGCAGTTCTGAAACTAGTCCTTATGCAGCAATAGCTGCAGGAATATGTACGCTATGGGGACCAACACACGGTGGGGCAAATGAAGCTGTTATCAATATGCTTGAAGAAATTAAAAACTCTGATAAGGATGTTGAGCATTATATTAATATGGCTAAAGATAAAGAAAATACTTTTAGATTAATGGGGTTCGGACATAGAATTTATAAAAATTATGATCCTAGAGCAAAAATAATACAAAAAATAGCTCATGAGTACTTAAGTCAGCTTGATAATACAAATCCTAATAAACCATTATTTGATATTGCAATGAAATTAGAAAAATTTGCTTTAGAAGATGATTACTTTGTATCGAGAAAGCTTTACCCCAACGTAGATTTTTATTCAGGAATAGTTTTAAAGGCGATAGGTATTCCTCAAAGCATGTACACTGTAATTTTCGCTCTTGCGCGAACAGTTGGCTGGGTAGCGCATTGGAATGAAATGATCGAAGATAAGAATTTTAGAATTGGAAGACCTAGACAGCTTTATACTGGAAAAAATAAAACAAGCTATAGAGATATAAAAGATCGTTAATCTTTAAAGAATTCATATATTACCTTTGAAAAATTTTTTTCATCTACTAAGAAAGAGTCATGCCCTTGAATAGACTTTAATTTTTCAAATTTAAAGTTTTTCTTTGCCTTTTTAAATCCTTCAGCGATCTCTTCTTGCTGATCAATAGGAAAAAGTATGTCTGACTCAACACCAATAATTAAATTTTTTTTGGTATGTATTTTCGCTAAACCTGCATTTACGGTTCCACCATGTTCGGCAACATCAAAAAGATCCATTGCTCTTGATAAGTACAGATAGCAATTTGGATCAAACATAGATACAAATTTTTTAGAATTATGATTTAAGTAATTTTCTACTTCAAACTCAATATCAAACATTTGCTTGCTATCTGATTTTGGTAATCTTGCCCTGTTAAACCTTTCGCGCCATTCGTTTGCAGCTCTGTAGGACATCAAACCAAGTTTTCTTGCTAACTTCATCCCATTTAATGGTGCCGATTCTTTGCTATATGACCCATTGTTCCATAATGGATCACTTCTTATTAATTCTCGTTGCAGAGATCTTATTGATATTGTAAAAGGTAATGCTCTTGCTGCAGCAGATATAACAATAAGATTTGATAAGCTATTTGGATATAATAATGCATATGCCAAAGCAGTCATTCCTCCCATTGATGGACCCATAACTGTATGCGCATGATCAATACCTAAAGTTTGAAGAACGTTATGCCCTGCCTTAGCAATATCTTCTATAGACAATTCAGGGAAATTAAGCCCATATATTGAATTAGTTGTTTTATTAATAGATGCTGGTGAAGTGGACCCAAAGCAACTTCCTAAAGAATTTACGCATATTACAAAAAATTTATTTGTATCTATTGGTTTATCTGGCCCAATCATATATTCCCACCAGCCACTTTCATTATTTAAATCTGATGATGCGGCATGGGAAGACGGGGACAAACCTGTAAATAAAAGGATAACATTATCATTGTTAATAGAAAGATTTCCCCATGTTTCATAAGCAATTTCAACATTATTTAGGATTGATCCTTTAAACATTTTAAAGCCAGTACTCCCATAATCACTTGGGAGTTTTGCTATGTTTATACCATTGGAAATAAATTCATTTGACATAATTTTATATAAATAATTTTAAAATTTGACTAATTATACTTCAGACTGACCGTCAAATGAATAACCATTTTTAATACAATTTTTAAGCCATATAGATAAAAAATAATTTTTATACCATTTTCCTAATCGAAGATTATGAAATTCTCTTATGCTAGAAAGTATTTTACTTGACCTATTATCATTTGTACTCATAATTTCAACTTGCCTAGAATCAAAATAAATTTTTAATTCTACATAATTAATACATATATCGTCAGAAAAAAAATCATAAGAAAACTTAATAATTGACGTATGGTTTGTTACGGATTTTATAAGTAATGATAATTTTTTATCGGTTGCATTAGGAAGTGAAACGAATTTTTTTAGTTCATTATTTTGAGTGATAATATCTAAGCATATAAGCTTCGAAAGATCTTTAAAATTTTGCTCGTAAGAACTCATTAAAGATAGGAAGTTATTTTTACTTACTGAGTTTATTTGATAAGGTTGAATCATAAAAATATAATACACAGCTAAATAAAAAGTGTCTAATTATTATTTTTAAAAATAGGAATTTCTTAAACTAAAAAATTTAAGAATTATAAGATATAAGGGATTAGGTTTTAAGAAAAACAAAAACTAACTCTGAATCTTTAATCAAACCTAAATACTGCAAATAAATTTGCAGTAGATAAATTTGTTGTTATTTAAAGCTGATTTAAATTATTTAGCTTCTACGTCTGTAGCAGTTAAACCTTTTTCGCTTTCTGTAACTGTGAATTCAACAGCCTGACCTTCTTTTAAAGTTCTGTATCCGTCACCTTCAATTTTAATTGCCCCAAAATGAACGAAAACATCCTTACCGCTTTCTCTTTGAATGAAACCATAACCTTTTGAGTCATTAAACCATTTAACTGTACCGCTTTCTCTATCTGACATATTTTTCTTCTATATTGTATTAATCAAAAAAAATTAGCTATATAATTTAAATATTATTTATCTAATTCGTTAAGTATGAGCGAAGTATTACTTACCTTCAAAACTCATATTACGTATCATATCAGCAATTTCATTTACTGCAATGTCTTTTAAAGATATTTTATTAAGTAATAAATCGTATAATATTGGATCTTCAAGAGATAATAATTTTATAAAACTGTCTTGTTGTGTTTTTGATGCTGTTTTATAAAACTTATGATAGAAACCTGTCATTAATATATCAAGTTCTTTGGTTCCCCTTCTGCATTTCCATAAGACTTCTTTATCTTCCATCTTAAATCTTGTTTTCAACTATAAGTGATTTAATTTTAGCGATTTGTTTTGCTGGATTTAAACCTTTTGGACATGCATTTGTGCAATTCATAATTGTGTGGCATTTGTAAAGCTTAAATGTATCTTCTAATTGTTCTAATCTTTCCTTTTGGTGATTATCTCGGGAATCTGCGATCCATCTATAAGCTTGCATAAGTGTTGCTGGGCCTAAATATTTATCGCTATTCCACCAATAACTTGGGCAGCTTGTTGAGCAACATGCACACAATATGCACTCGTCAGAACCATCTAACTCTGCTAACTCTTCTTTTGATTGGAGTCTCTCTGTAGCGAGATCTTCAGGCTCATTTGCTTGAAGCCAGGGTTTAACTGACTCATATTGTTTGTAGAAATCTGTTAGATCAGTTACCAAATCTTTTAGCACCGGCATATGAGGCAAAGGATATATTTTGATATCGCCAACTATATCGTCAATACTTTTGGTGCATGCTAGTGCATTTCTTCCATCGATATTCATAGAGCAAGAACCGCATATCCCTTCTCTGCAGGATCTTCTGAAAGTTATCGTTGTATCAATTTCATTTTTTATTTTAAGAAGAGCATCTAATATCATTGGACCACAATCTGATGTATCAATTTCATACGTATCAACACTTGGATTACTTTCGTCATCTGGGTTATATCTATATATTTTAAAAATTCTAATATTTTTTTTATCTGCGTTTTCGCATTTAAAATATCTACCGTTCTTAACAATAGAATTTAAAGGTAATGTAAATTCAGCCACTTTTAATAAACCCTCTTTTTTGGTGGAACAGCCTCAACTTCATCTGTTAAAGTTGTTAAAATAACTTTCCTGTAATTAATATCAACTATACCATCGTCGTTAATTGATGCAATTGTATGTTTCATCCATTCATTATCATTTCTATCGGGATAATCATCTCTAGCATGCGCACCTCTTGACTCTTTTCTATTATATGCGGATTCAACAGATGCAATACCTTGTGTCAGTAAATTTTCTAACTCTAAAGTTTCTAAAAGCTCAGTATTCCATTTTAAAGATTTATCGCTCAAATTAATGTCTGAAAAATCTTTATATATAGAATGTATATTTTTTCTGCCTTCTTCTAATGTTTTCTCTGACCTAAATACAGCAACATTTTTTTGCATCTCTTTTTGGAGATTAAGTCTTAACTGAGATGGTAAATTTTTCCCTGATGAGTATCTAATCTTATCTAAGCGGCCAATTATCTTATCAATAGCTTGTTTATTAACATTGCTATGTTTTGTACCTGGCTTAACAAGCTTTGCTGCTTTTTTCGCTGCAGCTCTTCCAAAAACAATTAAATCTAATAGTGAGTTTGAACCTAATCTATTAGCGCCATGAACTGATACGCAAGCTGTTTCTCCAATAGCCATCAAACCTGGTACTATTTTTTCATCATCTTCACTTGTAGGATTTACGACTTCACCATGATAATTTGTAGGAATACCACCCATATTGTAATGCACTGTAGGAATGACTGGAATTGGTGCTTTTGTAACATCAACGCCAGCAAATATTCTTGCAGACTCAGCAATTCCTGGTAATTTTTCATTAATTACATCTTGCCCTAAATGTTCTAAATGAAGCTCAATGTGGTCTTTTTCTTTACCAACCCCTCTTCCCTCATTGATCTCTATTGTCATAGATCTACTAACAACGTCTCTCGAGGCCAAATCTTTTGCATTAGGAGCATAACGCTCCATAAATCTTTCTCCATCTGAATTTGTTAAGTAACCACCTTCTCCTCTAGATCCTTCTGTTATTAAACAACCAGCCCCATATATACCTGTTGGATGAAATTGAGTAAATTCCATATCTTGTAAGGGTATTCCGGCTCTTTGCGCCATCCCACTTCCATCACCAGTACATGTATGCGCTGATGTAGCAGAAAAATATGCTCTTCCATATCCACCAGTCGCCAATAAAGTTACATGCCCTTTAAATAAATGCAATTTTCCAGAAGATAAATCAATAGCCACAACTCCTGTACAAATACCATTATCCATAACTAGGTCTATAGCAAAATACTCTATGAAAAATTCTGCTTCATGTTTTAATGATTGTTGATACAAAGTATGTAATATAGAATGCCCTGTTCTGTCGGCTGCAGCGCATGTTCTCTGTGCGGTACCTTCTCCATAATTTGTTGTCATCCCGCCAAAAGGTCTTTGGTAAATTTTACCCGCTTCTGTTCTAGAAAAAGGAACCCCATAATGCTCGAGCTCTATTACTGAAGGGATAGCCTCTTTACACATATACTCAATAGCATCTTGGTCTCCCAACCAATCAGAACCTTTAATTGTGTCGTACATGTGCCAGCGCCAATCATCTTTTCCCATATTTCCTAACGCAGCACTCATGCCTCCTTGGGCGGCTACGGTATGACTTCTTGTAGGAAATACTTTTGTTATACATGCGGTTTTTAACCCTTCTGCTGCCATTCCTAGGGTTGCTCTTAAACCGGCACCCCCGGCACCAACTACCAATACATCGTATTCATGTTCTATGATTTCGTAATCTTTATTCATTTAGATATTTACTCCAAAATATATTTTTGTTATCGAAGCCACTCCTAAAAATGATAATAAATAATATATGGTATTTATGAGTTTTAAATAAAAATCTCGTATTTTTTTATTTGATATATAGTCTTCTAAAATGACCTGTATGCCAAGTTGAAAATGACGTGCCGATATTAAAATTAAGACAAATAAAAAAATATAATTTGGGGTTTTGCTTGTCCATAATATCATGTTGCTGTATGTGATTTCAGGAACCCGACTTAAAGAATATATAAACCAAATAATTAATGGTAATAGT
>Ga0222719_10001862_pt1 | contig 19893 bp, 24 predicted proteins | sample C33_34DmetaG_FD_165039 | JGI IMG/M metagenome (GOLD analysis project Ga0222719, IMG submission 165039) | Estuarine water microbial communities from San Francisco Bay, California, United States - C33_34D | ecosystem: Environmental > Aquatic > Marine > Unclassified | place: USA: California... | reverse complement strand
GAATACGGCTTTTTTCGACATACTCTTCGCGACGCTGTTTACCGATAAAAGTAGCATAGAAGCCACTTAGTGCTGGCAAAAACGTTGCGTAGTCCTTTTGTTCTTTAGTTAAGTCCGTATTCAACTTATTCTCCTTACTTGCTTTGTGCTGGTAAAATGTATTCGTAAGTTGCTAAGCCACTGTCTACTTGAATCTGCATAGCACCTTGATCTGAAATACGCATAGTTTTATCACCATCAAGATTCAAAATTGCCATTGTTTGTGCTACTGGCCATGCCCATTCATTTTTAAGGCTACCTGTTACGCCTGTTGCAAACACAAATTCACCTGCGTGTGTACTTGCATCACCAAACTTAAATTTAATATCTGTACCATCTGTAATAACAGTAAACACAGTTTCTTCTGCATTTGCAGTTGCTTGTAATTTAAAACGTTGTACATTAGCAATAGTAGGTTGCACTTCAACGTCCCAGTTAGCACCTTTGAACTTAACAGTTTTAAGTTTTTCGTTAATGATGTCTGCGTTCATAAAACGATAATCGTTTTTAAAATCGCCAGCGGCATTTTCAAAGTGAATACCTACCGGAATAGTTTGACCGTTACGATCAGCAGTTACAACATCAATTGACGCTCCGTCTTTGTATTCTGGACACTTCAAGTGAATGTCTAGTTTATTTAGGTTAGGCATACCAAACATGCCTTTCATTTCTACCTGTGCAGTTTTTGTGTTAGCCTGTAGAATAACAGAACGATCTTCAGCCATGCTGTCGATTCCTGTTTGTGCATCATCACCGTTCACTTTAACAATGTTTAAAAAGCCAAGTGCGTGTGTATGTGCTACAATATCTTGTAAAATGTCTTTCATTTGTTTTCTCCGTTCCTTTTACATATTATATTTAGAAAATCATTCAAAGTCAAATAAATTATTGAATGTATTCTTCTGTTCGGTTGATTTAATATCCCAATCCAAAACGCCTAATAAGTTTCCAATTTTGTTATCGATGATAACTGATTCCATTTCATCGTCCGCAAACGGAAGTTCTTGGAACCAACTTGGTATTCTTAGTTCGTCTGTAGGATATGCAACCGAAGTATATCCCATTGGATTGTTTTTTAGTTTACAAACAATAACTTTCATTCCATCAACAATGTTCATAGAATAGTTGTCACTGTTCATTTCCTTCAGATTATTCCAGTTAATACTTGCCCTTACATGCCCTGGCATATTAACTTTACCTTGCTTTTTAAGTTTGGCAAGATAATCTGTAATGTTGTTTGCACGTTTAGGCGAGCCTTTTTCCCAGCCTGGTCGTGCTTTGAATTCAGTTCTAAATGCTGTAATCATATCAAGTACTTGTTCTTCTTTAGCACCTGTTAGTACTGCTAACAGTACTTCACTTAAGAAGTCTTGCATAAACACAGGAGTATCTGAACGCTTGAGATCAAGTCCCATTGCTTTTACTTTGCCTGGTTTGCCATCAACATCTTTACGTTCGCCTTCATTATCAAAAATTAGAATTGCATAACGCTTCTTGGTAATGAATAATCCTTTTTCACCTACAACTTCTCTACCTGCGGCAATAACACCTCCACTTCTTGACTTAGGACAATGAAACGCATCGTTCATAAAGTTAGGAAATGATTTGTTTGCTTCTTCACAGATTTGATCATACAATGCAATAATGCTGTCTTTATCCCAAGGAATATCACCTTTTTCAATCTCAGGACGCAAACTTGTATATGCACTAAAGTAACAAGAGTCTGTATCTCCATATATAATTGCTTTACCTACGTGATCATAATCACCTGTAACAATTTCATTTACTTTAGCACTCATATGTTTAACAATAGCACGGCCTGTTAGTGTAGTTGATTGTCCAATACGTGGATCAAAGAATCTACAGCCTGGATTTAGAATAGCACCGTACAAACTGTTCAAGTTAATCTTCTTAACCAACTGTCGTTTGTCCCAGAATGCAACTTCTGTTTGATTTCCTGCTTCAATTGCTTTGCCTTTTTTGGCTTGTAGTTCTTTACGTTCAGCATACCAACGTTTTAGTAGTCCTGGTATAACTCCGTCATATTCTGTTGTAAAAATAGTACCATTAGCACTTAACATCCAAGGTTGATTGCTTTCAAAGATTAATCTATAAACTTCCGCGGCACTCATTACGTCACTTTCGCCGTTTTCCCATAGAACTGTAATTTGCTTGTCTTTGCGTTGTTCCATAACAAAATCATATTCTAAACTGCCGAAACGTCCTTCCCAGGCCGCCGCAAATGACTTCTTACGCAATGTCATTTCGTCACGTACATATTCTTCTGTGTATTCTGGCTTTAGTTGTCCTATAACAGTTGCCGGATCCATGTTTAAAGATCTAATAACGGAAGGATACAGTGAATTCAAGTCCATTGACCCGATCCAGTCATGCAAACCTTTTTTAGGATATGCAACATAAGCACCTGCCGCTGGTTCTGAGCCTGGCTCTCTGTGTACCCTATTAGGAACTACAAAGCCACGTCTGTGTGCTTCATTAATAATTGCTTGTTCTGTAACTGCAACAGCACCCATTGTGGTGGGTAGCAAAACTGTATTTGCGTGTGCAAGTTCATTGGCTAGATCAATAAACTTTAGTTTTTGGTCCAACTTGTCCAGTAGTGCAACGTCTTGTCTGTTGTATTCGATAAACGTTCGGAAGTCATTGTTATAAAGTTGATCGAGCGTACCTTCGTACACAGTCTTCTTTTCACCGACTTCCATTTCACCAATGGCATCAAGCCTGTAAGTGTGTCTTTCTTCATACGTGTATTTACGATACAATTCAAGACTATCTAAATGCTGTCTGCCTATTAGGTCATAGGTTTCTTGTTCTCTTCCAAACTTTTCATATGTTCTTTTCTTAGGATATTGCCCCCACAAACAAAAACGTCTTGTATCTTCTTTAGATAGCACTCGTGTAATTCTATTTACAGTGTACGGAATATCATAACCTTCACTGTTCCAACCACTTAGTATATCTGCATCTTCAATCAATGTAAGGAATGTGTCAAGCATTTCTGCTTCACTGTCAAACAAATATGTGTTAGGAAAGTCTTTTACAGCATACTTGGCATCGTCCATGCTCATACCTTTTGGCGGAAGTGCTAGTGTAATAAGGCTATCAAGCCATTGTAAGTGTACTGTGATTGCTGTGATTGCTGTAAAAGGATCTTCAGGTGAACTGTATCCACGTTCTGGATCAAAGTCTACCTCAATATCGAAAAACGCTTTGTGCAAGTCAGGTGCGTCTTGACCTAAATAATTTTCTTCTAGTAATCTGTATACCGGATTGATATCTGCTTCAAACAATCCTTTGTGTTTGTTAATTTTTTGTTCTTTAAGATATTCTTTCCAACTTTTACATACAACACGACTTACAGGATTGCCCATGGTACTTTTTTGTTTACCACGTGCATCGCCATAATAAAAAACATATCTTGCGGGGAATTCTCTGTATTCACGTTCGCCGGCTTTAGTTCGCTCGACTACTTTAATAATATCTTTGTCGCGATCCCAGAGGGCATCTACATAACTCATTTTTTCTCCTGTTTGTCACTTTCGGCTGACAATACCAAATTGTGTCGTTTATGGCCGACTGTACCTTCATCGTAGTACTTATACCTACTACGTTGACTTCCGTTTTTTTCTGCCTTTTTTTGCCTTATTAGGTTGTTTAATGCCGTTTTCTTTATACCATTTCTCTTTTACTTCTGCATCTGTATAATGTGGTCGCGTATCTAATCCACCGTATCCATGTGCTAGACCAGGTGCAACTTTTTCAATTTTGCCACCCTTTGCTAGGAACTCTTGCATTAATTTGTCTAATTTTTCTTGCTGTTCTTCTTTAGAAGGACCATCCTCTTTTGGACCGTAATTTCTTCTAATGTCTATTGCCATAAAACTCCTTAGTTGTATAACAATATAACATTATTTCCATTCTTTGTCAAGTTCTATTTTATCAAAATATGATTCTATATTTTGTGCTTTATCATCTATCCAAAGATCATAATGGGGTTTTCCTAGTTTCAAACTTGTATATTTTACACCCCATTCTTCTAGTTGCTGTTTTGTAAGTTCTGTATAATCAATTTTACTTTGTTGACCTCTAGCAGTCCAATAGTGTATTTCGTGTCCTTGATCAAACAGTTCATTGAAATGTTCTATTCGTTCTTTGTAAGGTTTTGACAAACTATAATGTCGACCTAGTTCTTGATCACATATAGTTCCGTCAATATCTACATAATAGATCATAGTTTCCATTCCATTTTTTCTTCTATAGCATAACGAGCACCGTGTATATAATCACGATCTTCATCCTGTAATGCACTCCAAAATTTAGATACACTGTCAATTAGATCAAGTACATCATCTGGATTTTGAAGGTGATGATTGCCTTCCATCCATTCCTGTAATTGATCCATACGTTCTTTAATTTTTTGATGTATTGGTTTAGTAAGATCGTAATCGGTCATTATAACCATCCCATTGCTACACAAAATCCAAAAATGTTTACTGTAAAGAAATAGTAAACCATTACTAATGGCCAAGCAAGTTTACGTCTAGTGTATGTAAAAATTGCAAGTGCCGATCCTAACATAAATCCTGGATACACAATACGCATATCTGGACTATCTGCATTTATGGCTAGTGTCATACTTGCACTAATAGTTACAAGGGTGCCTAGCATTTCTAGCCAAAAGCATAAAGGATCTTGTTGTTTAGCCTGCTTCCAAAACTCAATTATTTTTTTCAATTACTTGTCTCTGCCAGTAATTGTAATAATAGATTCTAGGTCATCGAAGTCGCTAGATACTTCACCCCAGTTTGCTTTGTGTGCAATTGAAATTGCTTTGTTAATTAAGCCTGGTTTTACATCAATTTCTTCTGCTACTGCTTTTACAGTATCTCTTAAGCCTTCATTTAAACTTTCAACTTCTGACTTAACCTGTACACCATCGTTAATTACCTGCATTAGTTTAGCCTTTTCTTCAGGGCCAAATACTTTTGAACTCATAGGTTACTCCTTTGTTTATTTTGTATATTATATATTGATTTATTCCGTGTGTCAACCTTTATTGACAGTAATGGTTAATCTTTTAACCCTTCACCTTTATCTTTATATGCCCAATCGTCTGTGTGTCCAACACTCCACTTTGGTGTGTTTTCAACTGTGTAGTTTTGGGTGCATACTTTGAAGTCTGGTGTTTTACGTTCTGTGGGAATTAAACTTTGATCTGTAAACACAACTCTGTTATTTGGCTGTGCGGCAAACTGTCCGTTGTCCAGTTTTATAATATTAAATGTTTTGTGTTCTGGATCGTGTTCTGAAAAGTTTGTATCAAGAACACTGTTATCTACATGACAAGTATCTAGTGTAAACATGTACTCGCCTTTGTGCATTTTGCGATCCTTACCAAAAAATTCACAATCACATAGCATAGGTTTTTTAATTACGGTAATATCATAATCAAAACAGTCCCATATTTGCAGTGTGTCTAGTGGAAGTTGATTGTCTTTATCGTAATCTTCCTTCCATACAAACGCTGATATAGGAAGTTTATCGTACAATGCACCATATTCTAACAGCAATGTTTCAAAATATAGTGCTTTGCTTTGAATGCTTCTAATACTAATCCACATACCAGGAGTAAGTTCTCCGTGACCTTTTTGATGGTCATATAAGTATTCTTTCTTAACAAACACTTCAACAGGTGGTAGGTTATGTACTAGAAAAGCCATGTAGTTCCTTTTGTTAACTACTACTATTTAGTTTTGGGTTTAGGTTTTGATTTCTTCTTGTGAAGTTTTGCGTGTGGAACTTTCAAGTTCTTTTTGCCGTATATATCACCTATCTTGTGTGTATACGACATGTGTGCTGGGTCTAATCCGTAAAAGTAATCTGTTACTTCACGAATTTTCATGTTAAATTTTTACGCCGGGTTTTTGTTCTGGTTGTGGTCTGTTTTTTTGTTGGAAACGTTCTAGTGCGTCAATGGTGTTTTGTAGATCACGTTCTTCTGTAGGCTTTGCTGACATACCTTGCATACCTTTTAGCATTGGCACCATAATGTCAATTAGTTTGTTCATTTGCTGTACAGGTCCTATTTTTTCTAGAACACTTAAAAACTGTTCCATTGCTTGATCTGGTGGAATCTTGCCTTGTTGAAAATCTTGATTTGTTTTCTTTAATTGATTTATGTGCATTTGATCGTTTTCGTTAGTGCCAGTAGTAACACTTTTAAACCAATTTTTTAGTCTTGCTAAAATCTGTGAAGTGTTTTGTCCTGTTGTCTTGGTTTTAGTATCAGTGTCATGTCCGAATGTACCATCTAGAGATTTTTTAACATCTCCCCAAGCATAGTTCTTTTGATCAAATTCTGTAAATCTCATTATTTCTTCTCTTCCAAAAATTCTAAATATTCTTTGAATAAACTTTTACTGGTAGGTTTTGCTTTATCTTCTGCACTAAGTTTGTCTTTGATAATTTTAGATCTTCTTAGTTTAATAGCATTTGACATTTCTTTATCCATTGCGCCTGATTTACGAATTTCTCTTTCTAAATCATCTAGATCTTTTGTATGTCTTTTATGTTTGTCGCTGTCTTTTTCTTCGTTATACATAACTGCTTCAAAAATCTTATTCAACTTGCTTTCGATGTTATCCAGTCTTGCTTCGATTTCTGCATAAGGATTTGTATTTGAAGGAATAGTTTGTACAGGCTCAGCATACATAGTACTTGGGGTTGGCTGTGCTGGTCTTGGTCTTGATGTACTTTTACCTAATCCTGCCAGTGCCGCCATATCGTTTGTGCTTACATCTGTAACACCTGGAATATGTTTACCACGAACACTTTCGTTAACATTTCTTGCATGTGCATTTGCATTTACATCAGTTCCAGAACCTGTTGATTGTTCTTTTGCTGGTGCAACTGGAGCGTCAACTGTTAGTCCTTTGTTCTTTATTCCTAGTTGATTAAATTTGTTTAGTATGTTGTGAATATCACTCATAACTTATCCTTATATTTTTTTACAAGATCCTTTTTCGCCTGCTTTCTTGCCAGGTACTTTTCTATAGCCTTTCCAGCACTTGTCATAGATTTTGCTATTACCGTGTTGTTCACCTTCTTCAATTTGATCTTCTGTCATGTTTAGTGTAGTCCAACTTGGTTTACCACATTCTGAACATAGTCCTTTTGCTTCAGACAGTTTGCTTTCTAAACTTTCAAAGTAATCATCTTTAGCATCTTTCATTGACACCATACGTTCTTTTTCTTTTGCTTGTTGTCTTTCACCTTCCATGTATGCATGAAGTGTTTTAATTTTTTCGTGTACGCCACTGAATTTGTTTTGGAACCATTCTGGGAACACGCCGCCTTTGTGTACGTGATTACAGATTTCGTCAGCCGCATATTTGATAAATGCAACTTGATTATCTAGCATTTCGCTTTCGTAATCACTTGCTGGTTCGTCATAGTGATCTTCTTGTACACTATTTGTTTGTATTTGATTGATTTTTTGTCTTCGGCTATCCATTTGTTTCGCTATAATTTGGCGCGATTTATTCATCAGTTCTAATTGTTTATCAAAATGTTTCATAAACTGATCGTGTGGCATTTTACTATAATCTATACTATTAAGTTTTTTTAATTCTTGTTCTATATATTGAAATTCTCTTTCAAGAGTGTCATCTTTAGTAGGCACTGCTCTTCTGCCATCTGTACCCATTTGTTTAAGAGTAGCATCACTAGGTCCTACATCAAATACTTGTCCTATTTTTTTCATTAAAAAGGCAAATGGTCCATTTGTGCTTGGACCCATTCCGACTTCAGAAACTTCAGTTTCGAATAATCTATCTAAGATTTCTTCTCTCATATCACTTTCCATGCTTTGTGTTACTGTTTGATTTCCTTTTGCTCTTAAGGCATTTAATTTTTCCATTTCTTTTTGCGTCAAACTAGCACGTTGCTTAAATTTTTGTGCAAGGGCATTGAGAGTTTTTTGTGCAGACTGTAATGCACTAGCATGTTTTTCAATTTCACCGAGTGCAATTTCTAAGTCTGAATATTTAACTGGGTCTGATACAGATATTCCTAATGGCATTTTTATGTGCTCCTTTTTAGTGTGCCGCCAAATATTGAAGTCCCCTTCATATCTAGAGCATTGTCAGTTGGTTTTTGTTTTTTTGCTTTTGGTGGATTAGGTACTGCACCTACCAAAGATCCGTAATTTTTACGTGTCTTTTTATCACCAATAGCCATGTGTGGACTTGTTACAGTCGCTATACTTCCTGCACTAGTAGCACCTGCTGTTGCTACTTCGTCTAATTGATTAAGTGCATTAAAGATTGTATTTTCTGTTTTTTCTTCTTTGTGAAAAGGACTATACTTTTTATAGATCTTCATATCAGGATCTAGTATTTTCATCATACTGCTGATTGCTTCTGATTCTTTTTGTCCTCTTTGCCATACACTGTGATCATCACTGTATTGATATGTCCAATCATGTGATTTTAATTTAGCAATATAATCGTCCATTGCTTCAGGACCTAAATCTTTTACCTGCTGTTGTCTAATTTTTTCAGCACGATCAATTTCTGATTGTTTTTCTGCTTCATCGTCTTGATATACTTTACCAAGCACATCTTTCATTTTGTCATTCATAGGACCAAGTTCTGCTGGATCTGCTTCGTCCATCTTTTTATACTTTTCTTTGCGTGGAATAACTTTGGTCTTATCCTTGTGAGCACCAGCGGCACCGCTACGGCGTATATCCTGCATTGTTTGTGCGTTAGGATCACGTGCTTTAATAGGCTTATCTTTGCCCTCTACTGTAACAGTGTTATCTATGTCTAGCATTTTCATACTAATATTTACCCTTTTTTGCGTCCTGATTTCATATTTGCACACCAGTGATACATCTTTGCTTTTTCACCACTAGCGTTTTTTGCCTTCTTACGTAAACTACTTACCGATCCTTTGCAACTAGCACCGGCACGTTTGACTCTGCCCGGGCGTGATTTACCCTTCTTTTTGCCATCAGCAAAGTTTTCTTCTACGTTTTCAGTCTTTTTTTTACGGCCAGCACAGTGCGCCTTCTGACTAAATCCTTTAGGATTAGAACAGTTGATGCTTTTTTTATATTTTGCACTCCACTTTTCCATAACAGTTTTTACTTCTTCTAGTGTAAGTGGAATACGTGCAACTTCAGCATAACCGCTGTTCAGTTGTTTTAGCACTTCGTATCTGTGATGTCCGTTAATAATTCTATAATTTTTATCTACTACAATAGGAGCGAAACGATTCTCTGTAAGACGTTTATACTGCTTTTGTAGATTTTCTGTAACACGTTCTTTTTGCACTGGACAAACTACCTCCAAGTCTACTGTTTCTACAGTATGTGGAATATAGTCTAAGTGTTCTTTGGTTACCTGTGGCAGTTCTGAACGTTCATATGTTTCTTTAGGTTCTTGTGTGGCTCTAGTGCTTACCATTAAGTCGCTGTCTTGTGGTTCTTGAACATCTCCCTTAAAGAACCTGTCCAAACTCATTTTAACAGTTTCAAGTGAATCCTCGTCAGCCTGATACTTAATACCATAACCACCTGCCGCGATCCAGTCACGTATGTTTTTACCCCTATCGTCTATGAGAATGTTTGGGGTACCGTCCGGTTGGGTTGCCCACTTAGGCTTTCTACCTGTAATGATAATATCCTTTGGTAGTGGGTTAAGATGCTTTGATATCCAAACTCTTTTGTGTTGTTCAGAGTTTTTATTATCCCCGCGTAACGGACTTGAACAAATATTATAATGATCAGCATAACTTAAAACTAATTTTAACAGTTGTGGTACTGTTTTAAACATAGGCAATCTTGCAAAGAAGTCAGTGCCTATCATTTTGTCTAGTGTAGGATCTACTTTTGCAGGAGGTATATCTCTATATGAACCTGTAGTAACTCCTGCTAACTTTGCATACTCCGCAAAGAAGTCAGCCAAGACACCGTCCATGTCTAGATAAATTTCTGTAGGAGTATTATCTGTTTGGCTCATTTCTTTTTGCGTCCTCTAAATCCTGTTGGCATGCCTGTCATATATGGTCTACTAAACCATAACTTAAACCAATCACTGTCGCCCGGCTTTACACCTAGTTTCTTTTCTTTGTCTTTTAGTGCCTGTGCTGTGTGCGATATATTTTCAAAGTTTACAGGTTGTTGACCTTTAAATTCGTTAGTAATACCAGCAAGTTTTTGTAGTTCTTCTTTGGTCACTTAAATTCCTTCTAGCATTCTTGCAATAACTTGATCTAACGCACCTTCGAAATCACCTTTTTCCATTAATCTTGCCGCCTTAGGAAATTTGTCTGCTAGGTCTTCATATGTATCTATAATTGCATCAACATCCTGTTCTGAAATATCTAACTTAAGAGCAATGTTTTTTCTCATGTCTGGATCAGTTGCATATACCATATCAGGTAACATTTTACCTATTTCTTGTGCTATACTACCTTTATTCCATTTTGCGTATGTTTTCAACATACCAAAATTATAACCCATTCTTGATAATTCTTGGCTTCCCATTCTAGCACCTGCTCTAGCAAATGGAATACCTTTTTTAATAAGGTTATCGTAGATATCCTGTGAACTAATCTGCTCTAAAGGCTTTTCAATTACTTGTTCTAGGTATTGTCTAACTTCTTGCACTCTACCTGCAACTTCTTTGATTGCATTGATAACGTGCATGATTTCCTGTTTACCTTCAATTATAAAGTCTTTTGCTCTCATATTAGTTTATACCCCTTCATCATTTTTTTAAGGGTGCCTTTCTTAACATCCTTAGTTGTGTTTTGTTTAGTAATTATGCCTACGCCAGCCGCTTCTTCGGTTATACCCATGCCGGCTCTTACTCTATTATACATTTGTTTAGCAAGTGTTTCATTGCCTGGTATGCCCTGCTTAAATCCTTCAAAATTACCTTCACTTGCAAGTTGTCTTAGTTTACTTGCACTCATTCCAGCAACACCTTCGTCATCAGGATCACGTTCGCCACTGCTTACTACTTTCATGTTAGCAAACTTGAATGGTATATTACCTTTTTTATCTGGCTTATTATTGTACTTGTCAATTAAATCTTGATACTGTTGCACTCTATCACTGCCTGCAACTAAAATTACATTGTCATAACCTTGACCCATTAGTTCACCAAACATGTCTATTAGTGTTCTAACACTGGTATTTCTGTTTATAGGTATATTAAACATTTCACTAGCAAAGTGATATTTTTCTGCAAATGATAAAGGATCTGTTTTAGGCTTTTGTGACTTGCTTAAAAAGAGAATAGGATCACCTAGAAACTTTTGTGCATACTGCTTTACAGTATCAACAACTTTCTGATGACCGATTGTTGGAGGATTCATTCGGCCCCATGCTATAACTGCTGTTTTTTTAGGTTGTGCTTCTAGCAACTCCTTTAATAGCATTATAACTCCTTAGGATCGTATTGGCCGTCTTTAATTTCTTCTCTATGACTTTCAGCAAATTGTCTTGCTACTTTTTCTTTTAGGTCTTTTGTATAAATTTCTTCAACGTTACCAGGTAGTTTATATTCTTCTTGATACTTTTTACACCCTTGTTCAATCATAGGCATAAAACATTCATAACAAGAATCATCGTCTAAAAGATTTTTTCTTTTTAATTCATCAACCGCAGGTAAAAAGTATTCCTTATGTAGGTCGTCCTGTTGTTCGATATAAAACTTAATATCGTCTACAAGTACATCAGGGGTATCAGTTGATACGTTGTTATCGAAAAGTTCTTTTAAAAGCATTATGCATCACCATTTTCTGCATGACCAGTAACGTGCTTTGTGCTTAGGACCTGGTGAATCACAGTTGTGTCTTGCACGGAAACTTCTACGTCTCTCCGGATTAGATCTTTTAATTTTCATATCTGGATCACCGAAGTTAACTTTAACTACGTTACCTTTTGGGTTGTTTACGTATACTTTAAACTTCTTAACATCACCACGCATTGGCTTGTTAAGTTTTACAGTACGTCCTTGATATTCTGCTTCTTCTATGTGTTCTTCGTTTTCACCAATCCAGCCAAATGATTCATAAAACTCATCACCATGTAGTGTTACATCAGTTAAGCCATTGAACCATTCTGTAATTTCTTCACTTTCGTTTTGAATGCTTTCTAGTTCAAGATCTTTAAACAGTTGCTTTGCTTCAGGACTGCTAGGGTCAAGCATTCTATCTTTAAAGTTCTTTTCTGCTTGTGCTACCATATCTGGATCACCCTTACGTGTTTCTTTGCCTGTATATGCATCTTTTGCATAAACACCTGACTTAGGTGGCATAGTTGGATTACCATCTGGACCAGTTTGTTGATTTTTAGGATCAAATGGATCAGTTGCCTGTGCATCATTTTGATAGTTAGGATTTCCGTCACCTACATTATTGTCAGTTTGCACCCAACCGTTGCTGTGACTGCTGTTTTTAAACTTTTCAATTTCTTCTGGTGTAGCATATATTCTATATTTCTTTCCTTGCCACTTCCAATGTGTTTTAGGCTTACTTGTATCAATGTTAACGTTTACAGTATTACCATTGCTTTGAATACGTCTGTTGTGATATATTTCTGATTCATACATACCATCAAGTTGTACATCAGGCATACCATCACTAGACTGAGAAGTTTGTGCATTCTTAGCCATATCGGTATCGCCTTTGTATCTTGTGTCACCAGTTGTACTGTCGGTTCCATAAGTACCTGCTTTGCCCTGCAAAATATCGATTGCTTTTTTACCTGCTTCGTCTTTGGTGATATCTGCTAATCTTTGAGCATGTGCTTTGCTCATATGTGCTTTAGCAATTTCGTCATTGTTAATTAATTCTTGTAATTCTCTCTTACCACGTAGAGCGTTACCAGCAATCATAACTTGAATGTCCGTACCTTGTTCAACCATTTGAGTCATTTTCTCAAATGCCGCTTGGTCTCCACGGTATGCTCTGTTAACAGTAAGAATGGCTTCAAATGCTTCTTTCTTATCACGTAATGGCAATGCTTCAATTTGCAATGCTAACATTTTTAATTCGTGATTGATGTTTCTAATTTCGCCTGCTTGTTTCCATTCAGCAAAACTCAAATCAGCAAGTGCTTCATTACGGTCAGTGTAGAAGTTACCGTCGTCACTCTTGCTCCAATGTTTGTACTGATCAAGTGCTACCCAACGGCTACCAACTTTTCTGTGTGTGCCAGTATATTCACCGTCACCTTGCCAACCTGGAGGACTGCCTTGGTAATCCGCATCAAACTCTTGACCATATTTGTATGCAGGTAAACCGAATCCTTTATCTAATAAACTTTGTACTTGGAAATCACGTGTTACTTTGCCAGTCCAAATTGGGCGACCGTCAACTGCCATTGGAACATAACTCTTTCTTCCGTCAGCAAATCTAATTGCTTGATACATTCCGCCACCTCGTTTGATAGGCTCTTCGTCCCAAAGGATTTCAAGTTCTCCACGCTCATTAAGTTGATCTTCTTCGTCTATGGACTTTGCGATATCGCTTTTAAATGTAGAAGTTGATTCGAACTCGTCTTCGTCGTCGTCTTTGTAGGGTACGTCCGAATCGGGATCTTTTTCTAATGGTAATTCTTTATGTTTTTCCATTGCGGCTTGGACAACTTTAATAAGTTCAGGTCCAAGTTTTTTACTGCTGTCATGGACCATACTGCCCACTTTGCTTATAAACAAGGAAAGTTCATCATTGTTTTTAATTAACTGTGCTAGTTCAGATAGTTTAAAAGCAATCTCTGCTCTTTCATCTGTAAACTGTTTAATATTAGCACTGCTGTATTTGATTTGTGATTTGCTTGGTTCAGCAAAAATAGCATCATTGATATCAGCAATAACATCGGCGGCAGTCTTGTACTCTTTACGTTGTACTTCTTTCTTTGCCTCAGAAGTAATGCTGTCTAGTTTATCTATTAAATTTCTAAAGTCCATAATTTTATACTCCTACTGAAGTATTTATACAAAAGGACTTATCTTCGAAAGGGTTTGATTTCTGTAATTTCTGGTGCGTTTGCTGTGAATTCGTACCCGGCCATACTACCTACATATAGGTCCGCTCGTTTGTGCATTAACCGCAGTTTAACCGTGTTTAAAACTATATCAATGTACTCATTTTCAACAAATCTTGAAAGATATGCTTCTTTTACTTGACCGTTGTCAGTACATTTGACGTTTATTGTTTCTGGTAGGTGTTGTGTATACATTTATGATCCCTCACATAGTGAAAGAGGCCCCGGAGGGCCTCTATCGATAGTTTTAATTAAGCAACTAAGCCTTTAGCCATTGCTTTGTAACCAGCCGCGATAACTGCTCTTGACGCAGTACCTAGTCTGTACTTGTTATACGTTCTACCTTTGCTGTCTTTGACAGTGTTTAGGTATACTGGAAAACCGTTGAAGCGTAATGCTTGGATTACTGCACCTGGGTTTCCTGCACCAAATCTTGATTTGATTTGAGCCGCAGTTAGTTCATTACCTTCTTGTAATGAAGCAAGTACTTTAGATTGGATAGTTTTAGTATTATTAGTCATATTTTCTCCTATTGACATTTTAAATAAAACACTTTGCAAAGTGTTACTCTATTATAATACGCTCTTTAGTTTGTAAAGTCAATAGCAATATGAAATTAATTTAGCCAAAATGACTATTATTGGACTGTGTATCCGTTTCCACTTACTTCAATTTCGTAATCACCCTTGATCACTGAAGCAATAGTGTTTGCCATTTCGTCTGCTCTTTCGTTGCTTAATTCTTGTGTAAGAGCAACTTCGTAGACATGATGTCCTTCAGACGTGGTATACGACTCAAATGTAATTTGGTTTTCTGCAGATTCAAGTAAAGATTCGTCCAAAGTGTGTGACATAGCACCTGCAAATAATCTTATGAAATTTTTGTCCTGTTCTTCTGTGAATATAATTCTTACAAAGTTTTTGTTCATTTTAACTCCTATTATGGAACTGGTGTAAGGTTTACCACGTTCCATTGTCCGTTTAACCAAATCATTAATGCTTGTGTGCCATCACTGTTTGGATCCCAATTGATACCATCAGCCACAGCAAGTGTACCGTTTGCGATTAGCACAGGAGGTAGTGCCAATAGATCTGGCATCGGTTCTGGCCCTGGTGTTAAAACTGTACTCGCATTATTAGCACCCGCAATCTGTGTTGATGCTTGATAGTCTTCATACTTCCCTAACAAAGGTAAAACTTTAGATCCAAGTTCATTAAAGTAAATGAACACTCCCATAGTACCTGTAACTCCACTACCTGATGTTACAGTTCCGTTATCATCTATATTGAATACAATACCATTTGTTTCAGCATCAACAAGATCACTTAAAGTTCCTGCTGGAATAGGACCGCCACCCTGGATAGTAGCACTAGTTAATGTACCAAAATTGTTTTGTAACGGATTAAATGAAATCGCAACATTAAGTGTTTGTCCATCAATTGTGAAACTTCCACTATATGGTTCGCTATAGGCAATTATTTTTGATCTTTCTTGGACCTTTAGTACTAAAGAACTAGAAACTCCTGCGGCATTACCAGCAAATTTTCCACTACCATCTACAGGAAGATTAACTGTTCCGTCATCTAGCAATCTATCTTGACTTATAGTTTCTGAACCTCCGGTCCATTCTAATATAACTCTTCTTTCGTACTGTAGCCAAGGATATGTACTAGCAACATTAGAAATGCTTGGATTCCAACTAGCGTTTGCGTAACCTGTCCAACCTTGTACTTCGCCTGTGCTGTCTCTTAAATATCCACCAAGTATAAAGCCTGATCTATCAACATAATCTTCAAACACAGTGTTCCAAGCAGTCGAATATCCTGGATTATTATAGAATGCTGTTGAGTTTGTTGTATCAATTGATAATGTTTCTTGACTAGGATTAATACATTGTACTACTAGATTATCTCCATTTCCGGCATTTTCTCCACGTTTATCTACTTCAACTCCAATCAAACTGCCGCCACCATCGGTTACAGCCTTGATAATGCTTCCTGTTGGATTTAATGCTAGGGCAGGATTGCCGTCTAGATAATTTTTGTATTCTGCTCTATTATATCTTGCTGATCCTCCACTGTCTGTGATATGATAACCTGATAAAAAAGTATAGGTTGTTGCCTGAGCACTTGCTGTTGAAACAGAATCTACTGCTCCATTATAATCTCTCTGAATTACATCACTAAACAGTGCTTTATCTATCTTATGTAATCCAGGGCCAGGCCCTGGAGGGCCAGCATCGTAAATAAATCCAACCAATCCTTGAGATTTTGTTACGCCACTTCCTGTGGAAAGATTACCACTAATTTGTATTCCACTTCCACTTGATGTGATTGTTGCTGTTCCTAGTTGGATAGTATTTGCTGTTAGCGTACCTGAACTTGTAATTCCTGTTGCTGTTGTTGAAAGTGTTTGATTACCGATTGTTATTGTGTTACCTGAAAGATATAAATCCCTAAATCTTTTTGTTGAACTACCTATGTCATAGGCAATATTTGCATCAGGAATAATATTTCCTTTAACGGTTCCGTTTAGATTTATGTATGAACCAACACCATCAACTAGTGGTGTGCTGTCGTCACCTACCACACTACCTGTTAAATTACCAACAAAATTACCATAGTGTGTACCACTTATAGCGTCAACTAGTGTTGTGCTATCGTCGGCATACAAACTACCTTTCACGTCACCGATAACATTTGTTGTAATACTACCATCTTCAAGTGCTATAATTCGTGTGTAAACTTCTGTGAAGTTTGTGTTAACCTTATTGAAGGCAGTGTAAAGCGTATCTCCGTCGCCTGCTCCTGCACTTGTACCGGTGTTAATAGTTAGTTGTGCCATAGTAATCAGTTTCTCCGTTACTCATATTTATTCAATAAATACTATTACGATGCCAAGATTAAGTTTATACAGACCAGAAAAATCAGCGGACTATCGCTTTATTGACAAGAACGTTTACGAGTCTTTTCAAGTAGGTGGTACAGATATCTTTATACACAAGTATGAAGGACCTGTAGATCCCGGCGATAATGCTACCGCTTCGCAACCTCGCGGAACTAACGATATACCTGAAACCAAAATACAGGATCTGCTGTTTTTAGAAAATAGAGATAGAAAGTATTCAGATGACGTTTATACTATACGAGGAATTTACAATGTGCAAGACTTAGATTTTGATCTAAGCCAATTTGGAATGTTCTTGCAGAATGATACTATCTTTGTAACATTTCACATGAATAGCAGTGTAGAAAGTTTAGGCAGAAAATTAATGAGTGGTGATGTACTAGAACTACCACACCTAAAAGACGACTATGCACTTAATGATTTTAGTGTTTCACTAAAACGTTTTTATGTTATCGAAGATGTAAGTCGTCCAAGTGAAGGATTTTCACAAACTTGGTATCCGCATTTGCTAAGAGCCAAATGTAAACCAATTATTGATAGTCAAGAATTTAAAGAAATCTTTGATAAGGATTCAGGCGAAGGCACAGGGTCAACTATACGTGATGTGCTTTCAACATATGAAAAAGAAATGCAAATTAATGAAGCAGTTCTTAATCAAGCAAACGAAGATATTACAGGAGATCCAAACCAACCTGTTATAAGCGGGTATGATACAAAACAATATTTTGTTGTACCAACTGATGCACAAGGTAACGTGTTAACACAAGACGGATCTTCAAGCAACGTAACTGTTGACAGTTCAAGTATTAATGCCAGTGCAATTATTAAAACACCAAATGCAAACTTTTATGTTGGATATCTTACAGGTGACGGTGCACCTATAAATGGTGCTCCATACGGGTTTGGTAGCCAGTTCCCACAAGGTAGCAGTGAAGGTGATTACTTCTTAAGAACTGATTATTTTCCTAACAGACTGTTTAGATTTAACGGGAGAAGATGGGTGAAAATTGAAGATGGCGTAAGAGTTGAACCTATGACAAGTGATAATGCTAAGACACAACTAGGTACTTTTGTTAATAACAGCAATAAAAATACAATTAATGGTAAAGAAGTTGAAGAACGTCAAGCACTATCAAAAGCACTTAAACCAAAGGCGGATAATTAATGCAACATTTTTATGATGGACAGATTAGAAGATTTGTAACGCAGTTTATTCGTGTTATGAGTAATTTCAGTTACAAAGACAGTGCTGGTACGCTGAGAAAAATTCCTACCAGTTACGGTAATTTAACACGACAAGTTGCACATATTATTCGTGATAACAGTGAAAACAAGGTTATTAGTGCTCCTAGAATAAGTTGTTATATCACAGGGTTAGAATACGCAAGAGACAGAATACAAAATCCAACACACGTAAGCAAGGTTCATTTGCGTGAAAGAGATTATGATCCTGCAACTGGAGAGTACCTAGATTCACAAGGTCCTGGTTACACAGTTGAAAGACTTATGCCAGTACCATTTAATTTACAAATGAAGTGTGATGTTTGGTCAACAAATACAGATCAAAAACTACAAATCATGGAACAAATGTTGGTATTGTTTAATCCTAGTTTAGAAATTCAAAGCACTGCAAATTATATTGATTGGACCAGTTTAAGTTTGATCGAACTTTCAAGTGTTAATTTTAGTACCAGAAGCATACCACAAGGTGCTGATACAGAGATTGATATCGGTGAACTTACATTTACGATGCCTATATGGATAACACCTCCTGCAAAAGTAAAACAGATGGGAGTTATTCAAAAGATTGTTATGAGTGTTTTTGATGAAACTGGTAGCATATCTGATGGTATTATTGATGCAACCGATCCTATGGCAACAGTAAATGTTACACCTGGAAACTTTGGTGTTTTAATTCTTAACAATACGGCAAGTTTATTACAACCTGGAGAGGGTGTTACAGAATCATCATCAGGAGTATTTGACAGAACAAGTGAGCCAGTAAGTTGGTTCAAATTATTGGATCAATATCCAGGTAAATTTAGAGCAGGCTTATCAACAATAAGACTAGCAAAATCAGACGGTTCAGAGATTGTTGCAACAGCCAGTGTAAATCCTACCGATGATACACAAATGGTATTGAGTTTTGACAGTGATACCGTACCTGGAAATACAGTTTTAAGTGATAGCACAACCAGCAGAGGTACCATAGATGCTATTATTGACCCTACTAAATTTAATCCACAAACAGCAACACTTGCCACAGGCACACGTTATTTGTTGTTGTCTGATCCAAATCCAAACACGTTTGCTTGGCAGGACGAAGCAGTCGGTGCCGCAAATGATATTGTTACATGGAATGGTTCAAATTGGGAAATAACATTTGACGCAAGTGCAAATGAAGAACGTGCCGATTCTAGTGTGGCACAAGACCCTGTCTACATAACTAATACATATACGGGCGTACAGTACAAGTTCACAAACGAACAAGGCGCTTGGTTAAAAAGTTATGAAGGTGAATATCTAAAAGGGTCATGGCGACTAGTACTTTAAAAGATCGTAATATTGTTTGTAGTGGTGCATTGTTTTATGCACGTAATACCAAACGATTTTTATTCCTAGAACGTACAAAAACTAAAACCGCTGGACAGTGGGGACTGGTTGGAGGTATGGCAGAAGGAAACGAAACGCCTTGGAAAGCACTAGAACGTGAGATTAGTGAAGAAGTTGGTAAAACGCCACCTATTAAAAAAGTTATTCCACTAGAAATGTTTACATCAAATGATAGTAAGTTTTTCTTTCATACATATCTTGCCATAGTTGATAATGAGTTTATTCCAACACTTAATCATGAACACAGCGGT